>ENA-OQIM01000197-OQIM01000197.1-human-gut-metagenome-genome-assembly--contig:-NODE-197-length-21411-cov-4.699774_pt1 | contig 21411 bp, 27 predicted proteins | sample MGYA00242579_ERZ504744 | MGnify/ENA primary metagenome ERZ504744 (study PRJEB26092, sample SAMD00036441) | human gut metagenome | host: Homo sapiens | study: EMG produced TPA metagenomics assembly of...
GATGGCGTCGCCGATGGGGGTGCCTTCGAGGTTGCGTTCCTTGAGAATCGGCATGAGTGTGCGAGAGCGGTGGTGTAAGTGCTATTACCGTGGCGATGCGTTGATGCCTTGCTTTGCGAAGAATGGAAGCAGGGTCACGACGAGTCCGGCGAGCCCAAGGTGATGATCCATGTGACAAGGCCGACTTTGCCTTGATGTCCGGCGAGTCGTTTCGGTCGATTTCATAGCCGGCGAGCAGGAATAGGAACGCCATGCCGAGCTCGCTCAAGAGTTTCACGGCGTCGTTCACCTCGATTACGCCCAGTCCGTACGGACCGAGTGCGGCTCCGGTGACGAGCAGCAGCACAGTTTGTGGAATGAACCTTCCTGGAATCAGCTGCGCCACAATCGGGCTGACGGCCGCCACCGCCATGATGATAGTCAATGAAACGAGCTCTTGCGTCATGTTTCTAGCCTAGTGAGTCTGCATGACGGTGTTCAAGGACGTGATGCCCCATGATGAGCCAAAGGGCACTCTGGGGCAAGGTTAAGTTTTTGTAAATTTTATGGGGGGGGGGGTAATTCTATGAGCGTTACTATCTGTGCAAAATGGCGGAACTGTTTTGTTTTGAAGATGGACTCCTTCTTTTCATTGGGGGAAGGGTGGGCTTTATTCGAGGGTTTTAACGAGGGTGCCAATGGGAAAGCTCCGATACGATTCTGAACCAAGCTGTTTAGGCAATATAGGGGGAGGGAAGAATGGTTGATGGAAAATTCACCGCAAAGGAGCGCGCGTATTTGGCCAGCCTTCCCGCAGTGGAAAGCGTGAGCGCGTCGCATATCCGGTATGCCGACAGTTTCCGCATCGAAGTCATGTGCAGATACAATGCGGGCGAATCGCCGGCCGCCATCTTCCGCGAGGCGGGTCTCGACCCGAAACTCATCGGATACAAACGCATTGAGCGGTGCATTGCACGCTGGAAAAAGCAGGAGGAACGAGACCGCCGCAACAGCAAGCGGGTGGACCGCGACGACCTGCGCGTCATTCGGCATCATGATCTTATGCGCGATGATGCGCAATCGTCGGCAACGGAATCGCAGGATGCGCTTTCGAAGCTCGCCCAAGCGCAACTCATCATCAACCAATGCGACGAATTGATCGCGAAACAGGCGTTGCGCATCGACGAACTGGAACGTGTGCTGCGAAAGCTTGTCGGTGACGGCACGGTTGCGTGAGATGGAGGAAACGGCGGAATGGCATGACGGTCGTTGGCCGTCACCCGAAGAGGCTCCGATGGGTGGTCGACTTTCGTTGGAAAGTCGCTTTCCGTCGTTCGAAGAGGCGATTGACGTTGCCGACGAAATGCGTCAACGACGTCACGCTCGCGGCAAAACGCTGGCGATGCGTGCGATTGCGGCGCTGTTGATTGTCGCTGCGATCTGTATTGGCGGTTTTCCGGCGATGTTGCAGTATCGGTCGGCGCGTGATCTGTCGGGAACGTCGGTAAGATCCGCGCAGACGGTTGCGGGCTGGCCGTATCCGCAGGCGGATGACGCGTTCGCCGCGGCCCAGGACTATAACAAGCGGCTTGCGCAGTCCGGACAGCCGATTTTGGGTGAGGCGAAGGATCCGTTCGCTGATGTGCGTGGAGGATCGCGTGCCAGTGTGTCCGATTCTGGTGAATCGGACAATGAAGCGGGTGAAAGTGGACCACAGTTGTCCGATTCTGGTGAATCGGACAATCAGAGTGGTGCGGGTACAGGCGCGGACGCCGGTTCCGCAAGCGCCAGTTCGGCGGACGCGGAGTACCGGAGTCTGTTGGATTCCGGCGGTGGCGTGATGGGTACGATTCGCATTCCGAAAATTTCCGTGAGACTGCCGATCTACCATGCACCTCCGAATCGGCGCTCGCTTCGGGCGCGGGCCACCTGTACGGCAGCAGCCTGCCAGTCGGCGGCAAGAGCACGCATGCGGTGCTCACCGGGCATCGCGGACTGGTCGAGGCGGCCATGTTCACGCGGCTCGATGAAATGCGTGTCGGCGACTACTTCTACATCGAAGTGATGGGTCGAACGCTCGGCTATCAGGTGGACCGTATCACGGTGATCGAGCCGAACGACACGTCGCAGCTGAAAATCGTGCCTGGTGAGGATCGCGTGACCCTGATGACCTGCACGCCATATGGCGTCAACACGCACCGTCTGCTGGTTTCGGCCACACGTTCCGCCATTCCAGATGAGATTCCCGCCGAAAACGACGCGGTGAAGGATGCCCGCGCGATTGGTGCGATCACAGGTATTGCGACTCTCGTAGTGGGCGCGTTGTTGGTTTGGTTGCGACGCAAGCCGTGGCATATTCGCAGGCATGCTGCTTGGTGGCCGAAGCGCGGCTGATTCGGTTACTGCATGAAGGCGTGTCTGACATGCAATTTGAATATAAAAGTTGTGGTTGGCGAATAGAGCATGCGTGATTGCCATTATTGACTAATGGTTACGAAAGTGTGAAGAAGCGTCATTGCAGTGATTATCCCATCGTTTCTTCGCGATAACGTCGGGTGCTCTTCGTGGGTGACTTGTGTTGCGATTCAGCAATTTCCATCGATTGTGCGATACCCGACTTTCCCGCACTTAGGGTGTACGCATGGCAGTCCCTTTTCCTCTAGCTTCCAGAGTTGAAGCACTGTCAGGATTTTCCGGGCACGTAGAAGATGTTGCGAATCTTGGCATGAAGAGAGGTTGCGCGTCGTAAGACGCGTGATTGCACAGGATTTAAGGGGATGCTCATGAGGCATGCACATGAATATGAGGCGAAGCCCAGGGGAGGACTTGCAAAACTATAGTGGCTGTGCTCGCATCGGTCGCCATGCTCGGCGGCCTGGCTACGCCACCACTTCCGCCGCGCTTGCGGAAGATACGCCGACCACTGTGGAAACCACCACGGACCAGAGCGTGACCACTGCTAACGAAACGACCGGTGACGGTAACGCCACGGATAACGTGGGCACTGACAATGCGGGCGATACTTCCGTCGACCCTACGGCACTGAATCCGATACCAACACTGGTACGGATACCGGCGTAAACACGGCGAATGCGGCAAATGCCGGAGATGCTACATCTTCGGATACGAACTCGCAGACTGATACCGCTTCGCAGCCCGATCCGCAAACTGTCAACGCCGAGCAAAATAGCCCTTCCGTAGTGGCGGATGTTACTGATTCCAACTGTATTTACGCTGGAACGAATGCTTTGCAGCGCGTGTGTTGGCTTGATATGTCCAAGTTCGACTCAAATGCCGCCAAAAAAGACGCCGGCCAAAAAATGACCGTGAATCTCGGCGGTGGCCTGACCATGTCATTTACCGCGCGTTATTTCGGCAATCGTACGGTCGTCGCCAGTGGAGTGCCAACGTGGGATGAGCGTACATACCAAGGTGAAGCTGGACATCACGCAATCTTCGGTGTTGAGGGATATTCTGATTTCCCAGCCGGAAGCAAGCCCGCGCTATATCAAAACGATGGATATCAGAACGATTCGAAGATACAGCTTTCAGATATCACCATTACTAAAAACGGTCAGAATGTAGCTAATCTGCAGTATTCGTTCGTTATGGCGGATGCGGAAAGCACCAACAAAAACGAGCAAATGGTGTACACCTCCAGTTCCGCGATTACGCAACTGGGATCTTATCCAACAGACGGTAGCAATTACAGTTTCTGTAAGCCGCAATTTTCGACTGACAATCAAACCATAACTTGCACGGGTAAGGATGGAGACAGCGTACCTCAAGGCATTCGTCTGTATACAACGTCCACTCCAACTCAGGTTCCATTGAGATGAAGAACAGTGGTTATGGCTCAAGGCAGGGTGCGGCGTTCGGCGTTATTTTCTCGCAGGCTGTTGCGAAGATCACCGTCAATGGCGATACGAGCGCAACATTTAATGCTGGTGTTTTGGGCGAAACTGGAAGTCTTGAATCGGGTGTGATCTCGTCAGGAACCAGGGAAAGCGGCACCTTGCCAATCCTCGCCGCCGCCGGTGAAAAGAAAACGGTTCGTTTCTACCTGACAAGCACCACGACGGACTGGTCTAAGTATGACGTAGCATTCGAAGGCACTGACAATGGCAAGGTTGTTTCCGGCCTTGCGATTCAGACAGATGAATATGGACATCGTTACGTTGACATGACTGTTGCGGCCGATCATACGGTGCAAGGTCACTTCACGGTGACTGCCAAGCCTGAGCCGCTTGGAGTGCCGGAACATCATAAAACCATCGCCAAGAAGAATGGTGCCAACGATACATACACGCTGAACCTCAACGTGACGGGCAAGCGGTCCAGCACTTCGCAAACCGTCTCCCAGCCAGTCGACATCGCACTAGTGCTCGATAACAGCGGCTCGATGAACTACTGCATGAATGGTGATCAGCCTTCTACTCCCCGTGCAGAGGCGATAATGCTGTTCGCTCTGCAGCGCTGAAGGCGGCAGTGACCACTTTCTTAAATGGCGTTGATATGCAGAATGAGACAATCGCAAACGCTGATAACAAAGTACAGGTTTCGTTGGTGAGCTTTGCTAAAACTGCATCTAGCTAAGCGAACTTACGTCTGACGTAATGACACTGAAAACTAGGGTCGAAAGCTTAGAACCCCAGGGTGCCACTAATACTGCGGCTGGTTTCCGCGAAGCTAAGTCCACCTTGGATAAGGACAAGCGAACTAATGCAATCAAGTATGTAGTGTTCTTTACCGATGGTGTGCCGACTACGAGTAGTGCATTCGACAATACTGTTGCGAACAAGACATTGACGACCGCTAAGCAACTGAAAGATGCGAATGTTGGTGTGTACAGCGTAGGCATCTTCTCTGGTGCTGACACGAGCGTAACTTCGTGCAATTGGCTGTCAGATGAGACGCGCAAAGCCAATGTGTTTATGAATGCGGTGTCCAGCAATTATCCGAATTATGGAAGTGTTGCTTGGTCTGGTGTAACGCTTAGTGGCGGCTCGGACAAGGGCTACTACAAGACCGCCAGTACGGCTTCTGAGCTGTCGAAGGTTTTCGAAGACATTCAGCAAACCATTACGACCACTAACGGATATACCGGCGTGACCATTCAAGATACGCTGTCGGAATATGCAGATTTTGCTGATGCCGATCCTGAAAAAACCGCGAAAGTGGTTACCGACGATGACACTGATGTAACTGCGCAATGGAATATCACGGTGAATGGCAGGACGATTACCGCATCGCCGAAGAACGCCGATCCACTTCCTGACGGTGTGACTTACACGCTGCAGTTCGACATTAAGCCTACGCAGAAGGCGTATGACGATTATGCGGCGAACAAGAACGCTGAAAAAGATGGCTACGACGGTGTGACTGGTAGTGCTGGTTCTGATGCTGCCGGTAATGCCACGTCTGTGAACAAGCCCGGTTTCTACACCAACGACAGCGCATGCTTGGCCTACTCGGGTGACGGTAAAACACATGCCTGCGGTGATGCGCCTTATACGGAGCAGCCGGTCGATCAGGTCAAGACCGGTGCCATCACAGTGCAGAAGAAGTGGCTGATGCTGATGGCAACGCGAGCTCAGAAGGCAATCCTGAATCGGTGACGTTCACATTGCAGATCGATGAAAAGGACTCGCGCGAAGCTGAGGCGACGGCTGATACGAATTGGACTGCAACTTTCGAAAACCTAGCTCCCGGTCACACGTATAAGGTGGTCGAAAAGGCTGTTGAAGCTACGAAACTTCTTACAAGAGCCAAGACGTGACAATCACTGCCGACGAGCTGTGGAAAGCCAATCCCAACGCGAATACGGCTGACAATGTGAAGACATGGAACGTTACCGTCACCAACACTCACAAGAAGTCGACGTTGGCTGAAGGTTCGATCAAGGTGTCCAAGAGCATCGGCGGTCGTGAATGGAAGAATGATGACTCCTTTAACTTCACCATTGTTGGCTCTGGCTCAACCCAGAACGCTCCACTGCCCGATTCAGCTTCCGTCACGATCAATGCGAATACCGCAAAGCACGAGGCGAGCTTCGGCAAAATCGTATACAAGACCGCCGGCACCTACACCTACACGGTGAAGGAAACCAAGCCTACTGGCGCCATTGCCGGACTGCACTATTCCCAGGCGGAATACACGGTAACCGTGGCAGTTCCTGCCAATATGGGCACGCCAACAGTGAGCATCAGGCAAGTCAAGGACGACAACGGCAAGACTGTTGATAATCAGTCTGCGAATGTCGCCAAATTCACCAATACGTATGTGGCGGTATCGGCGTTGCCGTTGACGGGCGGAACCACGGATCGTCAATGGCTACTGGTTGGTGGGTCGATCGGCGGACTCGCAGTACTGCTGGTTGGTGCGGCTGGCGTCTGGAACAGTAAGAAGCGTCTCGTCTGAGACGGTTCCTCGGGCTGGACTGCCCTACCAACCTTCGCAGGGCAGTCCAGCTGCACATCACAAATTTTGTGGATCCAGAGCATGTTGGGCTTCGGATCCCGTCAGCAAAAACAAACACAACATCAACAACACAAGGAGAGGGGATTCTCATGAAGATGAGGAAACTTTTCGCAGGCATCGCCGCCGCTGCGACGTTGCTGGGCGGCATGGCCCTGGGCGCGGCAAGCGCACAGGCTGACGGCAGCGGCACTGTCGTCACTAGTAAGGTGAATTTCACATTCACTGCTCAGTACGCCAAGCAGCTGGTCAATCGTAAGCTGAACGCCTACAAGATCGCTGACTACGTGCAGTACGGCACTGGTAGCGGTGCAACGTACGGTGTGCAGACTGCCAGCACGGTGACGGATAACTCCGGCATCAAGGCTGCGCTCGAAGCTGCTGTTGTAGGCACTAATAAGACGGTTCCGACCGATGGCGGCGATCTGATGGCTTGGGCGCTCGCCGAAGGCGTGCTGTCTGTGGACAATTCTGCAGATGGTGCATGGAATAATAGCGCTTCCCGTAAGTTTGTGGAATCGCTGAAGACCACGACTGACAAGCTTGGTACCGCAGAAGAGGTTGATTTGGGTGCTGCCGCTAATGGCACTTCCGCTACTGTGCCGCTCCCTGCAGGCCTGTACCTGTTTGTGGACGCAGATTACTCGGTTGGCACCAATGGGGCTGCCACTCCGTCTATCGCAATCCTCGTTGGCTCCGGCAACGTTGAGAATGGCGTGCTGAATCCGCTCACTAAGGCAACTGTGGCCATTAAGAACCAGACCACTGCCGTGACCAAGAAGGTGAATGGAAAGGACGCCATCACCGCTTCCGTTGGCCAGAAAGTGACATACACCATTACGAGCAATGTGCCGCAGAACACGCAGTACTACAGCGAGTACGGCTACGCCTACACGGATACCCCGTCTGCTGGCCAGACTGTGGATTTCGATTCCCTTAAGGTGACGGTCGGCGATAAGAGCCTGAACAAGGGTACGGATTACACCGTGGCCCAAAACAAGAATGGCACCTTCACCGTCATCATCAGTTCCATCCAGAAGCAGACCGCAGGTGCACTCATTACTGTGACCTATGCTGCCAAGGTTACTGAAGCGGGAGCCTCCGGCAGCAAGGCCGTGACTAACGCGGTCGTGCTCTCCGACAATGGTGCTGAAGCTACTGACCGCACTGCCATCACCAACGGTCAGTTCTCCTTCACCAAGACCGATGCCCAGGGCAATGCTCTGGCTGGTGCTAAGTTTGAGATCGGAGGACAGAACGGTGCCTCGACTCCGTCCACTGCTACTGCGACTTCCGAGTCAAATGGAACGGTGACTTTCAAGGGTCTTGCGGACGGTACTTACAAGGTCACCGAGACCGAGGTTCCTGCAGGCTTCCAGTCGAATCTCAAAGCTGCATTTACCGTTACCATTACGAACGGTAAGGCCGTCAAGTATACAGGTGCCGATATCTGGGGCTTGGCTCCGAGCACTGAGGTCTCCGATAACTACACGTACAAGGTCAAGAACGTGAAGAACGTCACCCAGCTGCCGCTCACCGGTGCTGCGGGCACGACCCTCTTCACCGTGGTGGCGCTGCTCGTGGCAGGTGCCGGCGTTGCCGTCGCGCTCAAGTCGCGCCAGCGCATGCGCTGATACGCGCTCAATCGCTGAAACAATAAGCGCAAAAACGAGATAAGCGGGCATTCGCGGAAACCATCCGTGGATGCCCGCTTTTCGTGCCTTTCCATACTTTTTAGGGGTGAAGGTTTTGTACGGGGCGATACGGGATCAAAGCGGGTGAAATTCGGTACCAAACGGCGAAATCCGGCATGAAAAAGGTATCCGCAGGTGGCAAGTAGGTGGCAAAACAGGCGTCAAACAAAGCAACCATACAGGGGTTGCAGGTGGGGGCATCTTACGACAATGGCACCCTACAATCGCAAGCACATCCATGAAAACAGTGGAAAGGCGGGTGTCATGGCACGAGGTGGGGGAGCGTTCAGCGACGAGGAAATCCAACTATTGCGCGGACTGCCAGCGGTCGCCAACGTAACGCGCAATCGCATCACCTACGCCGATTCGTTCAAGCAAGTGTGCACCATCCGCTACTTGACGGGCGAATCGCCGACCAAAATCTTCCGTGAAGCGGGACTCCCGCCGGATCTCATCGGATACAAGCGCATTGAACGGTGCGTTGACCGTTGGAAAACGTCGGCCATCAAATCCGTGGCCGCAGCGGCAACATGAGTGACAGCGAGATCATCGCGCAACTTGTCAACCGGTATGAACACGCGTTCGTGATGAGGCGCAACCTCGACAGCATCGCCAACAGGCCGATGGAACATATTCCCGTCAACACGCAAGGCAACGACGGCATCGATTCGGGAACGGCGAGCATCATCATCAAGCAGCAGGCCCGCCGTATCGATGAGCTGGAACGTGCCAATGCTTCCTTGCTAGACAAGCTCGACAAGGCGATCCCGTCCCCGACTGTTGACAACTAAAACCATTCGTCTGCTTGATTGACATGTGGGTTTTTCGGGCAGGCTACCCCGCGATTTGCATAAAATGCCCCCCATTTGGCATGCGGCAAATGTGATTTGCGCTATATGTGGCAGAGTCCCGCGGAAAAAAGAGGTTAGAGGGTATGATTTATCCCCTCTAACTACCTTGCATTCAGGATGGTCTGCCACATATAGTGAAAATCAGTTTTGGAAAAGATGCGAATCTGCCACATATAAGGCATATGGGTGTGTTTCGCGGTACGAACAATGGCGGAGATTGTGCGGCTCCCGCGGTAGGGTGTGAACATTATGACTTTTGGGAATACGAAAACCGGAAAAACCGGTACAAGCACGTCCGACGCGACGGAAACCGCGCACATCAAATCCGTCGAAAGCCTCGACCAAAGCAACGAAATGGAGCGAGGCTGAAAAACCGCCACGTCCAGTTCATCGCCATCGGCGGCACCATAGGCACCGGCCTGTTCCTAGGCTCCGGCAAGTCGATCGCACTGACCGGCCCGAGCATCATTTTCGTGTACATCGGCGTTGGCCTGATTATGTTCCTGCTGATGCGTGCCATCGGCGAAATGATGTACAGCGATCCTAGCCAGCACACGTTCATCAACTTCATCACGCGCTATCTCGGCCGCGGGTGGGGCAAGTTCGCCGGCTGGACGTATTGGATCGTGCTCATTCTGACCGGCATGACCGAAATCACCGCCGTAAGCACATATTTCGTAACGTTCTTCGGCACATTCGGCATAGACCTGAACTCGTGGAAGTGGTTGATCGAACTGTGCTTCCTCGTAGCGCTCACCGGCATCAATCTGATTGCGGTGAAAGTGTTCGGCGAGGCGGAATTCTGGTTCTCCATGATCAAGATCACGCTGATCGTCGGTCTGATCGTCACCGCCATCGTGATGCTGATCATCGGCTTCAGGCTACCCCGCCACGCACATCGAAGGCGTGGACGGCACGGTGTCGGGTGCCACGGTGAGCCTTACGAATATCACCGACGGCTTCCAGCTCGCGCCGAACGGTGGATGAACTTCTTCATGAGCTTCCAATGGTGTTTTTCGCCTACCAGCTCATCGATTCGTGGGTGTCACGGTGTCGGAAACGCAGAATCCGCGCGAGGTGCTGCCGAAGGCGGTGAACGAGCTGATCATGCGTATTCTGATCTTCTACGTGGGCGCGCTGATCGCGATCATGGCTATTGTGCCCTGCGTAACTTTCACGAGAATTCCGATGGCTCGTTCGGTTCGCCGTTCATCATGGTGTTCAAATATGCGGGTCTTGATTGGGCCGCCGCCCTGGTGTTCTTCGTGGTGATTACGGCTGCCGCGTCGGCGTTGAATTCGCTGATTTATTCGGCCGGTCGTCACTTGTATCAGCTTGCTTCGGATTCCGAGTCGCCTGCGATGGCGCGTTTGGCTGAGGTTTCCGACACAAGGTGCCTGCGAAGCGATCGTCGCTTCGGGTTGCATGATTCTGTTCTCCCCGATCATCAACGCGATTCCGGGTATTTCCGGCGCGTTCGTGCTATTCGCTTCGGCCGCCAGCGCTGTGGTGATTTTCATTTACGTGCTGACGATGCTCGCCCACCACAGGTATCGTCAGAGCAGCGATTTTCTACCGGACGGTTTCGTCATGCCCGCTTGGCAGGTGTTTGATTGGATTGCGATCACGTTCTTTGTGCTCGTGTATGTCACGTTGTTCCTGTCGACGGACACGATTGGTTCTGCGATTGCCGGTCTGATTTGGCTGGTTGCGTTTGGCGGATATTGCCTGCTACACGAACGATTCCAGAATCGCGATCTTAAGGAAGCCTTGCAGCAGTAACGTTTGCAGGTAACGCAGGATCAAGTAAGGGGCGTGCCGAACTCTGAGTGCATCACGTACGTTCGGCAAACGCCCCTTTCAGCATGGTCTTTGCGCGAATCCCCATTACGGGATTCAGCGCAAATCAGCCGATGTAGTCGGCTTCGTTCGTCGGGCTGGACGGCACGGCATGATCTTCCGTAACCTTGCCCAAGCCAGACAAATACGCCTCGCGACCCGCTTCGATCGCCTTCTTGAACGCGCGTGCCATCAGCGGAATATTGCCGGCGGAAGCGATGGCCGTGTATGCCATCACCGCGTCCGCGCCCATTTCCATGGCTTCCGCAGCCTGGCTCGGACGGCCAATACCAGCGTCGATGATCACCGGAACATTGGAGTTCTTGATGATCACTTCAATGAAATCGCGTGCACGCAGACCCTTATTCGAGCCGATCATCGCGCCCAGCGGCATTACGCAAGCCGCACCCGCGTCTTCAAGACGCTTCGCCGCAATCGGATCGGGGAACATGTACGGCATGACCACGAAGCCTTCTTTTGCCAGCTGTTTCGTGGCTTTGATGGTTTCCTCATTGTCGGGCAGCAGATACTTCGCCTCATGTTCGATCTCCACCTTCACGAAGTCCGTCTGGCACACTTCGCGGGCGAGACGTGCAATACGCACCGCTTCCTCGGCATTGCGTGCGCCGGACGTGTTCGGCAGCATGGTGATGCCTTTCGGAATGTAATCGAGCAGATTGTTTTCGGTGGTACGGCAGCGACGCAACGCATGGTGACGATCTGCGTGCCCGCGTTCTCAATGGTCGCCTTGATGAGGTTCAGATCGTAGCGGCCGGAACCGAGGATGAAGCGGCTCGTGAACTTGTGTCCGCCGAGGATCAACGGATCGGCGTCACCGGTGGCGATTTCGTCATACGCGTGCGCATCCGGTTCCGGCAGCAGTGCGGTGTTTCGTGGTGGTGCCGACCAGCTCGTCGAGCGTGGCGTTCGGTGCCGCCGCGAAGTCTTTTTCCGCGGTGGTGATCGTGTTTTCGGTGCTCATGGTTAATCCTTACTATGCGATTAGTGTCGTGTCATTCGTTGCGATTTGCGATTGCAACTTGCGTTTGCGTTTGCGTTTCGCTGTCAGGCGTCTTCTTCGCCGAGAATCAAGCGAGTGATCATATTGGCTTCATGGCAGGCGACCACACCCACGCGCGGTGCCATCAGACCAGCGCCCGGCACCGGAGCGGTTTCGCCATCGCCGCAGAAGTAGAAATTCTTCGAAACGCGACGAGTATTCACCAAATTGGAACTGCGGAATCCCGCCATTCCAGAAGCGCTCACCAGCTTCTTGTTCGGCAGATTCTCAAGCACGGCATTCACCAGTATCGTCTTGTTTTCCGGCACGTCGAACGCTTCGCAGATAATATCCTCATTGTCGAGCAGCGTCGGCACGTTCTCGTCGGTCACTTTCACGGTATCAATGGTGATATCGATAAAAGGATTGATCTGACGCAAGTTACTGCGCAATGCTTCCGTCTTGTACTGCCAAGATCCTTCAAAAAATACTGCTGACGATTCAGATTCGTCATATCCACGCGATCAAAATCAATCAAATGCAGGTGGCCGACGCCAATGCGGGTCAACGCCACCGCAATCGTCGATCCGAGGCCGCCGCAGCCGCAAATGGCCACGTGCGCCGCGTCGAGCTTGTCTTGCGTGGCTGCGGTATGACGGTCGAGCAGGGCCGCACGGATTTCTTCGCGGCTGACGAGCGTGGTCGGGTCGGGCTGGTTGTCGAAAGCGTGCTGGCGGGCGTCGATCTGCGCCTGCGATGCGGATGGTTCAAAAGTCATGGTTGTTCTCGTATTCTCGTTTCCGCTCGTATGGTTTGTTTCGCTGCTATGCTCAGCCGCCCTGCACGAACGTGACGATTTCCAACGTGTCGGTGCCCTTGAGCTGCGTCTGCGCACGCTGGGCGCGCGGCACGATCTCGCCGTTGAGCTCCACGGCCACGCGGTCGGCGCGCAGACCGCGCTGCTCCACTAGTTCGGCCACGGTGATCGGCGTGGCGACGGCCTCTTCCTTGCCGTTGATGATCATTTCGGTTCCCTTCTGTATGTCAGGCCCCACGAGTGCCGTTCCCGCCGAAACGGACGTTCAGAACTGCTTTGTGGGCTTCCGAGCGTCTGCTTCCGGTGAATCGGACATTCACGGTTGGTACGAAAAAAGGGTCGCCGAAGGAACCGTACCCTATGAGGTGGTGCGCCCCTCCGTGACCCTAATCACGCGATATTCGGTTATCGCGAACGGAAATGAGATGCGCCTCGCGGCGCGAACAACCCGTCTCCTTACGGCGGCATTACCCGCATCAAGTCCTCGGTCGAAGCTTTATGAGCTCCCTCTCAGCCTTTCGGCTCCCGTTCGGTTGTGTCTTTATCTTCGCGCACGCGCCCGACAAGCTTGCGCCGGTTCACGTTGGGTTAGTCTTGATGTGAACATGCGCGAATCGGCTGCGTGCCTGCAAGGAAGGGGAAGATGATGATGAACGGTGAGTTGGCAGGATTTACGATTCCTCGGCTCGGCATGGGAACGATGGCTTTGGCGATTGAGGGGCGTCCGGATCGCGATACTGCGATTCGTACGATTCACACCGGTTTGGACGCGGGTGTTCGCTATTTGGACACAGCTTGGTCGTATTATCTGCCGAGCGAGCCTGGTACCGGCACTGCGAAAGATTTGGGGTATGGCGAAAAGTTGGTGCGTGATGCGCTCGCCAGCTGGGACGGCCCTCGCGATGAAGTGCTGGTCGCCACGAAAACCGGCTATCGACGCACCATGGAGGTTCCCGCTTTTGTTGCTCCTGTGTCCGATTCGCCAGAATCGGACACTCAGGGGCGGGATTCCGAGGGCTGTAGTCGTCGGCCTGGCGGGGAACGCCAGCATTTGCAGGCGGCGGGCAGTCAATACGGGTGGATGGCGGATTCGCGCCCCGAAACCATGATTCGTGACGCCAAGGAATCCGCGCTGCACTTGGGCGTCGATACGCTCGACCTGTTGTATTCGCACGGACCGGACCCGGAAGTGGCTTATGAGGACCAGGTCGGCGCGCTGAAGCAGCTGCTTAACGAGGGCGTGATCCGGTACGCGGGCATTTCCCGCGTGGACAACGCGCAGATCGACATCGCCCGCGAGATTCTCGGCGACAAGCTGATCGCCGTGCAGAACCAGTTCTCGCCCTCGCACCCCGACCCTGAGCATACGATGGAGCACTGCGCGGAACTTGGACTCGCGTTCGTGTGCTGGAGCCCCCTCGGCGGCTTCCTCGACGCGTTCGACCAGCGCGCGTACGACCCGTTCCGCACGGTCGCCGGCAACCACGGCTGCTCCTACCAGCGCGTGGTGCTCGCCTGGGAACTGAGCCGCTACGAGCGGTTGTTCACCATCCCCAGCGCCCGCAATCCGCAGGAGATCAACGATTCCTTTGCCGCCGCCGAATTGACGCTTACGCAGGATGAGCTGGCGATGCTGAACGTCTCCGTCGACGCCCGTCGCGGCTGAATTCCGCGCAATACGTACGATTGGCCGCGCCCGATTCCGCACAATAATCGCGATTCGGGCCGCGGCCTTTTTCGTGCCTTCTGTAGCTTGCTCGCTGCAAAATCGCCCTGGGAATAACTTACACTGTAAAATGTTTACACTGTAAGATATTATGACGGCGATTGCGACGGAAGGAGGTGCCGCGTGGGCTTTGAAGAGGAACTGTTCCACGAATTGGCGACCAACACATGGGACAAACGCTCGCGCATGCAGCAGGAGATGGTGAAAGGCGCGAAGGGCGAACCCTTCGCCGTGCAGGAACTCTATAGGAAAGGCCCGCTGACGCCATCGCAGCTCGCCTCTTCAATGAAAACCACCACCGGACGCGTGTCCACACTGCTGTCCGCGTTGGAGAAAAAAGGCCAGATCACACGCGAATCCGACCCCGACGATCGCCGTGTGGTGCACGTGAACCTCACCGAAGCCGGCAGGGAACGCGCCGAACGGCAGCGCGAAAGCATGCGCGAGGCGATCTGCTGGATCTTCTCGCAGATGGGGGAGCGCCGCGCGCGCGAATTCGTTGAGCTCACCGAGGAATTCACCACGTACATGTCGCTGTGCATGCCCGGCAAACCGCGCCCCACGGCGGACGAGGTCAAAGCCGCGTTCTCAGGAAACGCACAGGAAGACGCGTAGTATCTTACGCTGTAAATAATTCACAGTGTAAGTAATCGCAATCCAGTAATCGCAAAAACCGCGAAAAATCGCAAAAACTAATCGTAAGAAAACAAGCAAAACACAAAACAAGAGAAGGAACCAAGCATGCTTCGCATCGTACGATACCTCTCCAAAGCGGAGATCGGTCAGATGCTCGTCGCGCTGGTCAGCATCGTCGGTCAGATCTGGCTTGACCTGACCCTGCCGGATTATATGGCCGACATCACGCAGCTCGTCGAAACCCCCGGCAGTGAAATGCGCGACATCTGGGTGGCCGGCGGCAAAATGCTGCTCGTCTCGCTCGGCTCGGCGGCCTGCGCTATCGTCACCGGCTTCATCGCCGCGCGCGTGGGCGCCTCGTTCAGCCAGCGCCTGCGTTCGCTCGAATTCAACAAGGTGGAAAGCTTCGGACCGGCGGAAATGAACCGTTTCTCCACCGCGTCGCTCATCACCCGCTCCACGAACGACATCACGCAGATCCAGATGTTCATCACCATGGGCCTCATGATGATCGTCAAAGCGCCGATCATGGCCGTGTGGGCCGTGTGCAAGATCGCAGGAAAGGGCTTCGATTGGACGCTCGCAACCGGCATCGCCGTGGCCATCCTGCTGGTGGTCATCGCCGTGATCATGAGCTTCGTCATGCCGAAGTTCAAGGCCATGCAGCGCCTGACCGACAACATCAACCTCGTGGCGCGCGAGAACCTCACCGGCCTGCGCGTGGTGCGCGCGTACAACGCCGAGGACTATCAGGAAGCCAAGTTCACCGAAGCCAACAAGGAACTCACCGAAACCCAGCTGTTCACCAACCGCGCCATGGCCATCATGATGCCGTTGATGAACACCATCATGAACGGCCTGATGCTCGCCGTCTACTGGATCGGCGCGTACCTCATCGACGCTGCCGACGCCGTCGACAAGCTCACCACCTTCTCCAACATGGTGGTGTTCTCCAGCTACTCCATCCAGGTCATCATGAGCTTCCTGCTGCTGAGCATGGTGTTCGTGCTCTGGCCGCGAGCCGACGTGTCCGCGCAGCGCGTGCTCGAAGTCATCGACACCGAGCCGATGGTCGCCGACGGCACGCAGGACGCGGGCAAGCCGGGCGAGGAAGGCGAAATCGAATTCCGCAATGTGAGCTTCGCCTACCCCGACTCGCGTCACGCCATGCTCGAAGGCGTCAATTTCAAGGCGAAGAAGGGTCAGACGGTGGCGTTCATCGGCTCGACCGGCTCCGGCAAATCGTCCCTCATCAACCTCGTGCCGCGTTTCTACGACGCCACGCAAGGCGAGGTGCTCGTCGACGGCGTCAACGTGCGCGACTACAAGCTGAAGGCGTTGCGCGACAAGATCGGCTACGTGCCGCAGCAGTCGTTCCTGTTCAAGGGAACGATCGCCAGCAACGTCGCGTACGGAGATACGGACCGCGACGACGACACCGTGCGCCGCGCATGCGACGTCGCGCAGGCGACGGAATTCATCGACAAAAAGCAGAAGAAGTACGATTCTGGCATTTCGCAGGGCGGTTCCAACGTTTCGGGCGGGCAGAAGCAGCGTCTGTCGATCGCACGCGCCGTCTACCGTCATCCGGAAATCCTGATCTTCGACGATTCCTTCTCCGCGCTCGACTTCAAAACCGACCGTGCCGTACGTGACGCGCTCGAAAAGGAAGCGAAGGATTCCACGAAACTCATCGTCGCGCAGCGCATCGGCACCATCATGAATGCCGACCGCATCATCGTGCTCGACGACGGCAAAGTGGTCGGCCAGGGCACGCACGAGGAACTGCTCGACACGTGCGAAGTGTATCGGCAGATCGCCGAATCGCAGTTGAGCGAAGACGAACTGAAGCGCTGAAAGGGGGAGACATGCCAAGAGGAATGGGACGCGGCCGTGGGGCCGTGGAAAAGCCGAAGGACTTCGGCGGAGTGATGAAGAAGCTCGTGAAATTCTGCAGCCGGTACATTCCGGTGATGATTTTCGCGCTGGTTCTGGCGCTGCCGGCACGGTGTGCCAGATCATCGGCCCGGACAAGCTCAAGGACATGACCAACGAGATCACGAAGGGTCTGCCGGCATGGTGCACGGCAAGCCCGTCATGAATTCGATCGACATGGACGCGGTGTCGCGCATCGCATGGCTGCTCGTCGCGCTGTACGTCGGGTACGCGCTGCTGAGCTACCTGCAAAGCTGGCTGATGGCCAACGTCACGCAACGCACCGCACAGCAGCTACGTGAGGCGATCAGCCAGAAAATCAATCGCCTGCCGCTGAAATATTTCGACAAAGTCAGCTACGGCGACGTGCTGAGCCGCATCACCAACGACGTCGACGCGATCGGACAGACGCTCGGCCAGTCGGTCGGCTCGCTCATCACATCGGTCACGCTGTTCTTCGGCGCGCTCATCATGATGTTCTACAACAACGTGACCATGACGCTGTGCGCCATCGGCTCCGCGCTGCTCGGCCTGATCATCATGGGCGTGATCATGAAGGTGTCGCAGAAGTACTTCACCCGCCAGCAGGTGGCGCTCGGCGACGTCAACGGCCACGTCGAGGAAATGTACACCGGCCACACCGTGGTCAAGGCATACTGCGGCGAGGAACGCTCCATCGAGCAGTTCGAGAAGTACAACAACGACCTGTACGTGTCCGGCTGGAAGAGCCAGTTCCTGTCCGGCCTGATGATGCCGATCATGAACTTCGTCGGCAACTTCGGCTACGTGGTGGTGTGCGTGGTCGGCGCGGCGCTCGCCATGGACGGCAAGATCGAATTCGGCGTGATCGTGGCGTTCATGATGTACATCCGCCTGTTCACGCAGCCGCTGTCCCAGTTCGCGCAGGCGTTCCAGAACCTGCAGCGCTGCGCGGCCGCATCCGAACGCGTCTTCGGCTTCCTTGAGGAACCGGAACTGTCCGACGAAACCGGCAAGCAGGCGCTGCTGGGCGTAGGCGCGGACGGCAAGCCGCAGCCGGTGCGCGGCGACGTGGAATTCAGCACGTGCGCTTCGGCTACGACGCGGACAAGACCATCATCAACGACTTCTCCGCGTCCGTGAAGGCCGGCCAGAAGGTGGCTATCGTCGGCCCGACCGGCGCCGGCAAGACCACCATGGTCAACCTGCTGATGCGCTTCTACGAGATTTCCGGTGGCACGATTTCGATTGACGGCATCGACACCAAGTCCGTACCGCGTTGGAACGTGCACGACCAGTTCTCCATGGTGCTGCAGGACACGTGGGTGTTCCGTGGAACAGTGCGTGAAAACATCGCGTATTCGAAGAAGGACGTCACCGACGAGCAGATCGTGGCCGCATGCAAGGCCGTCGGTCTGCACCACTACATCATGTCGTTGCCGAACGGCTACGACACCGTGCTCGACGACAAGGCGTCGCTTTCCCAGGGCCAGCGCCAGCTGCTGACGATCGCGCGAGCGATGGTGGAGGACGCGCCAATCCTGATCCTCGACGAGGCCACCTCTCTGTCGACACCCGTACCGAAGAGCTGATCCAGAAGGCGATGGACGCGCTGACCGTGGGCCGCACGAGCTTCGTGATCGCGCACCGCCTGTCCACCATCCGCGACGCCGACATGATCCTGGTGATGAACGGCGGCGACATCGTGGAACGCGGCACGCACGAGGAACTGCTCGCCAAGGGCGGCTTCTACGCCGACATCTACAACAGCCAGTTCACGCTGGCCGAGTGAGGTTGGTGTGCTGACTCGCTAAAAAATCCGGAGGGACCACCCCTCCGGATTTTTGCGTTTTGGCTTCGGCATTTTTATTGTGTTGCGCTGACGGGACGGCGGATTTACCATTGAGGTGACTGACTCAATCGATTGACGTATTTGAAAATCACAAAGAAAGTGGGCAGTCATGAAAAGCATCGAAATCGGCAAATCGGCAGTGGTCGCATCGCAGGCGGCGCTCGGCGTGATGCGCATGGACGCGCTGGATGCGGACGCTGCGGCAGAAGTCGTGCGTACGGCCGCCGAGCATGGAGTCAACTTCTTCGACACGGCGGACATCTACGGATTCAACGTCAACCACGACCATGCCAGCTCGCGTGTGCTCGGCCGCGCGTGGAAGGACGCCGGGCTCAAGCGCGAGGACATCTTCCTGCAGACGAAGTTCGGTATCAACATCGACTTCAGCGACCCGAACAACGTGCACGCCACCCGCTACGACTTCTCCGCGAAGCACCTCATCACGCGACTCGACGAGGAACTGGAAGCGCTCGGCACTGACTACGTGGACTTCGCGCTCCTGCACAGGCCCGACACCCTGATGGAGGCCGAAGAAATCGTCGAAGCGTTCACCACCCTGCACAAGGCGGGCAAAGTGCGCCACTTCGGCGTGAGCAACGTGAACCCGTGGCAGGCGGAACTGCTGCAGTCCTGGCTCGGCGACGACCCGGCCATGAGGCTCGAGGCGAGCCAGCTGCAGTTCGGCCTGATGCACGCGCAGATGGTCAGCGACGAGCTGATGACCAACTCCGGCGCCGAAGGCATGGTCGTGGCCAACCATTCGGACGGCCTGCTGTCCTACTCGCGACTGCGCCACATGACCATCCAGGCGTGGAGCCCGTTCCAGTCCGGCACGGAATACGGCCCGTTCGTAGGCAACGAGCACTTCCCGGAGTTGAACAAGGCGCTGGACGAAAAGGCCGCCAAGTACGGTGTGAGCGCCAACGCCATCGCCACCGCATGGGTGCTCAGGCATCCGGCGAAGATCCAGATCGTGCTCGGCTCGATGAACCCCACCCGGCTGGGCGAAATGCTCGACGGCGCGGACATCGACCTCGACAAGCAGGATTGGTGGGACCTGTACGTGGCCGCCGGCAACCTCATTCCGTGAGTTTTGTTGGAAATCAGAAGAAGCGGCCGGGGAAACCGGCACTGATGGTGGCGTGACGGTCGACGTCCAACGTGGCGCAATCGAAAGCGAAAGTGCTGCTCAGCTCGTTCGGATCCGCAACGAACAGCGCCGTAGCCAACCCGTCCGCCACCGCAGTCGGATAGCCGCCAAACGACGCGGATCGCACCGCAACCAGGTGGCCTCCGTCTGCTGCACGGGCAGGCCGTCGATGGCGTTGAGCAGGTGGTGAATCGCCAGATGCGTCTGTTCGTTCACCGCCACCTCCCAATGGCGACGGCTGGGCGCGCTCGCACAGAACGCGCCATCGCCGATCAGTGCGACGCCGACCGCGCAGGACGGATCATCCGGATCCTCAAGCGCCACACGGATCGGCTTGTTCGTGCGCGCCAGCAGATCGCCGCCCGCATCAATCACAAATTCCGGGGCAGCGCTTTCGCGTTTGCTGTCTGAGGTGGAAGATTGGCATGTCGGGTTGGTCGTTTCGGCTGACTTGACATGCGATGTGCGCGAAAGTTCTGAATCGGTGAGCAATCCGCCCAGCGAATCCACCAGATAACCCTTGCCGCACGCGCCGAAATCCACATGAACCGGACTGCGTGTAACCAATGTCGTACCACTCGAACGAACCACATCACGACCCCATACGGCCCGTCCGTGCAGCGCGCCCAGGCGCTCGCCGGCGTCGGCTTCAACGGTGAAACTCAGCGCGGGATCGTAACCGAGACGAATCAGGTCCTCGCCCACGCACGGGTCGATCGCACCGCGCGTGGCGGCGTGCAGCGCGTCGTACAAATCGAATAGCGGGCCGGCCCAATCGGGAAAATCGAAATGCCCGCCATGCTCCGCATTGCCGATGTGCGCAACCAGCGAATCAGCGCGGAATCGCGAAAGCGCATGCTCGTATTCATCGATGAACCGTTCCATCTCGCCGCGCAATTCCGCAGTGATCGGGTGAGGCGTCGAAATCAACAACCCCGTGCCGAGCGCCTTGGGGAACGCGGTGGTATACGGCATGCGCTGTGCGAGCGGTGCAATGGAGTCCATACCACGATGCTAGCGCGTGCCCGGCTTGGCGTAGTTCGTGCCTGGGGCTGGCGGGCGCGCGGGATTTTGCGTGCGGTCGAGGCGCGGGCGTCACCGAGGATGGTATACGCATTGTCAACGCCATTGATTGGCTGTTGGGTGATTGAGCCAATTGAGACGCGTATCTCGCTTATAGATGGCGGATTCCGGGGTTCGCCCGGTGCTATCTCGCTTATAGATGGCGGGTCTCGGCGGAGAAACGAACCTAGGGGGCATCTTTTCGCCCCTCTAACCCTTGTATTTTGCAAAGGGGCCGCCATCTATAAGCGAGATACCAACTGTCACCCCGCCAAATCCGCCACTCATAAGCGAGATGTTTTTCGTGGGTGTGGCATGAGCATCGCCTTACTTTTAATACCCCCGTAGCTTTGTATGGTTACGATTATGCTAATCGTGATTATGCAAGTCGCGATTATACAAACTGACGCTTTG
>ENA-OQIM01000198-OQIM01000198.1-human-gut-metagenome-genome-assembly--contig:-NODE-198-length-21367-cov-3.686864_pt1 | contig 21367 bp, 30 predicted proteins | sample MGYA00242579_ERZ504744 | MGnify/ENA primary metagenome ERZ504744 (study PRJEB26092, sample SAMD00036441) | human gut metagenome | host: Homo sapiens | study: EMG produced TPA metagenomics assembly of...
CAAACTTATCATATAAATGATAAGAATAATAATATATCATAAGTTATGATGGAAACAGATTGGTTCTGTGAAACTTCATTAATTATTAGTACAGATTAATTAGTTGTACGTAAATGATCAGATTAAGGGCTTCTGGTACGATAGAGATATCGACTGGGAGTCCTTCTTCTAATATTTCACCATCATAATCGATGGCGATCCCGGCAGTTTGTTCTGTTGGAAGAACAGATAATTCCTTCGTCTGGAAATATTCGATAGAAGGATGCTTTGGATGTTCTCCTTGGAATAATTTAAAGATTAGATCTGGTGCTTCTGTAAGAAGTGCCATTTTCTTGATGATCATAACATCTAAATATCCGTCAGAAACAGATGCAAGAGGGGCCGCGTCTGCAAAACCTCCGACACTCTTTGAGTTTGCGACCAAGAACAACATGATATCTTCAGTTCCAGAATACTCCTTACTGTTAAATGTTAAAGTCATATTTTGTGAAAGCTGTTTTGGAAATTCTTTTACACCTTCCAGATAATAGGCCATCTTACCAAGAACGGCTTTCTTATCTTTTGGAACTTTGTAAGCGATATCTGTTAACATACCTGCAGCCAGAACATTGATGAAGTATTCGTTATTGACACGTCCAACATCAACCTTTTTTTGTCTGGAAGTCTTTGATCATCTGACAGAAACCATCCGCAGTCTGAGGAAGTTTCATATATGTAGCAAAATCATTGACTGTTCCAGCAGAAATGATTGCCATAGGAATATTACTTTCACTTAAGATCAGACCGTTCGTAACTTCATTTAATGTACCGTCACCACCAACAGATACAATAAAATCATAATCTCCTGGTTTTAATTCGGCAGCACGATTCTTCGCATCATCCTTGCCTTTTGTGTAAAAAACATCAACATGGGAACAAATTTGATCAAGGATCAATGTTGCCATGATCTCTCGTAACATAGAATCAATATTTTGTTTACCGGATGATGGGTTGATAATAAATAAACCTTTCATTGAGATTCCTCCTTATAAACATAAAGTGCCGGAAACGAGGCATAAGTCTCCGGCACATGAAGTGTTCCCGAGGTGATTCGAACACCCGGCCTACCGCTTAGGAGGCGGTCGCTCTATCCAGCTGAGCTACGGAAACATACATATAATTTATCGAAATCTATTTTACCGATTCTTAACGAAAATGTCAATTGAAAATAGAAAAGAAATACCAGTAAGGCTAAGACGGGTTGACTTTTTACCATTTTTTCTTTAAAGTTATTGTAATAATAAAGAAGAGGAAGAAAAGAAGAACGATGTTATAATATAGAAAGAATAAAGGAGAAGAATTATGATGGGAAAAGTTTTTGTATTTTAGCAGATGGATTTGAAGAAATCGAAGGTTTAACTGTAGTTGATATGCTGCGACGTGCCGAGATTCCAACAGTTACAGTCTCTATCGGAAGTTCCAGAAATATCATTGGTGCACATCGTATTGAAGTTGAAGCAGATATCATGTTTCATGAAGTATTAGAAGCGGAGGGAGCAATGTATGTACTTCCAGGAGGAATGCCAGGAACACTTCATCTAAAAGATCATGAAGGACTTGGAAAATTACTTCAGAAGGCGTATAAGAACGAGAAGTATCTTGCAGCCATCTGTGCAGCACCAACAGTATTTGAAAAATACGGATTTCTAGAAGGAAGAAAGGCAACTTCATATCCAGCGATGGAAGAAGAATTAAAATCCGCAGATTACCAGACAGATAAAGTTGTAGTAGATGGAAAAATCATTACAAGTCGTGGAATGGGAACAGCGATTGATTTTGCAGCCAAATTAGTAGAAATCATCAAAGGAACAAAAGAGAAGGACGAATTACTGAAAAGTATTGTATACGGAGAATAATCATTTATGGACAAATCAGAGAAAATCAGCTGGTTTGAGCAGTTTAAGATCGCCTGCTTAAAACCAAGCCAGTACAAAAGACTTCTTAACCTTGCAAAAGGGAAAGTTATTTTATTTCTTGCAGCGATCACATTGATCACAACGATTCTCGGATATGGAATGGATGTTGCAGGATTTACAGTCAGTGTTGGTGGATGGAAGAATTTTATTTTAAACAGACTGCCTGCATTTGAATTAAAAGATGGAACATTATCTGTTGATCAGGAGATGGATTTTGAGATCGGCGGTGTACATTTTGTGGCAGATACATCCAAGGATAAAGTATCAACTGAAGATTTAAGCAATAAGTATCAGATGGAACTGGTATTTGCTAAGAATGAGATGGTGGTAAAGAATACAGCTGTTGGAAACATGATGAATACTTTTTCATTTAAGAATATGAAGAAAGTTGAATTCAATAATCAGGCAATGCTATCTATGGTGCCGATGATCCGTATTTTTATCGTGATCATGTTCTTTACACAATGGATCGCAAATATTATTTCTTATTTAACAGTCTGTATTTTTATTACAATGCTCACATATTTTAATCAGAGAACAAGAATGGACCGTAAGAATCGAGAAGATGTATCCTTTGGAAAGATCTTTAAGCTGTCTATTTATGCCAGAGTTATATTTGAACTGGTGGAGACGATCGGTGTAACAGCAGGTTCTGCGATATTTACAGGAATGGCATGGATGTTTATTTCTTATTTTGGAAGTTATCAACTTTTACTTGCAGGATTTATGCGTCCGGAAGACCGTCAGAAACCAGACGAAATGTTGTAAAACAATCGGAATTGATCTAAAATGTATACAAAGAGAAAGGCCTCGGACATTTGTCCGAGGCTTCTCTAATGTCATATGTAGTTTGGGTATTGTGTTGGGTCTTACTTTTAAGCTTCAAAACTAGTCATAGTATTTCGTCTCATTCTAGTCTCGTTCTAGTCGTCATTGTCAGTCTCATTCTAGTCTCATTTCTAGTCGTCATTGTTAGTCTCATTCTAGTCAACATAGCAAGTCTGTGTTCAAGTCAAAGATGTGTCCGTTACTCTTGTCTGCAAGATGCCAAAAACTTGTCAAAAACTAGTACGCGGTTATGTATAAAGTCTTAAGAAAGAATTTCGTATATCGATGGAGAAGACCCAAGGAATTACCATTGATATACAAAAAAAGGCGCTCCAATCCTATGATCGGAACGCCTTTGTTCTTGAACAATTCTAATTATACACATACTATAGAAAATGTCAATAAAATCATTTGTACATTTTTAAAAACATTAAAAGATAAATAGTAAAAAGAGCAGATAGGGAAATCTGCTCTTTTTGAGGGGAGTATAAATAAATTAATAAGGGGTTATAATCGAAAATAAACATATCCTCGATAAGTCCATGATATATGATTGGTTGAAAAAAATCAAGTGATTTTTTTAAAAAAAGTAAAATAAAAGTAAAATAATTTTTTTTTGTTGTATATATGAAAGAGATTTCGCACAAAATAATGCTGTACTAAAAAGAAAGGAGAATGAACATGGCAAAGAATTGTTCGAATTCAAGTAACAAAAATCAGTCTTCCAATACAAGCAACAGCGGAGGATCTAACAGATCAAAGAACCAGAATAAAAACAAAAGTCAGAATAGTTCAACAAACAGCAGCAAAAATGCAAATGATGAGTATTAATTAGAAAAGAGGAATCCTTGTGCAATCGGCATAAGGATTCCTCTTTTCTATAGAAAATACTTGTTAGTTCCAAGAGTCTGTGATGTGCATATGCTAACAAAAAGAGGACTTTTATGGAATTTGAAAATATATCATTAAAAGAGGGAATCAAGCTTTCAAGAGATAAAAAGCATTATATTTTGATGGATGTCAGAGAGGAAGAACGGTACAAAGAAGGCATTTAGAAAATGCGATCAGCTGTCCTTATGGAATCTTAAAAGAGTGTTATGAACAGATGGATGGGAAAAAGATCATTGTTTATTGTGATTTCGGCGGACAGAGTATGATGGCAGCCAGACACTTGAGGAAAGATGGATTTGAAGTTTATAATATCATCGGTGGTGTCTATTATTATATGAAAGAAAAAGAACAAAATAAGTCAGAGGCTCAGCATGTTACAAAAGTTGACAGTTGACGAAAAATAAGGAAAACGGTAGAATAGGAACAGAATAAAAATACAAAGGAGAATTGAGTGAAGACAGTTGAACTGATTGCACCATGCCATTTTGGGCTGGAAGCAGTATTAAAAAGAGAGATCCTGGACTTAGGATATGAAATTGTTAAAGTAGAAGACGGGCGAATAACATTTCGTACAGATTTAGATGGGATTGCCCGTGCGAATATATTTTTAAGAACAGCAGAAAGAATCTTATTAAAAATAGGTTCTTTTAAAGCATATACATTTGATGATCTGTTTGAAGGAACAAAGAAACTTCCATGGGAAGATTATATTCCAGAGAATGGACGTTTCTGGGTAAAGAAAGCATCAACAGCGAAGAGTAAATTGTTTAGCGCACCGGATATCCAGTCAATTGTCAAGAAGGCTATGGTTGATCGTATGAAGTCTAAATACAAAGTATCATGGTTTGATGAAGATGGAGATGATTATCCGGTCCGCGTATTTATTTTAAAGGATCAGGTGACGATTAGTTTAGATACAACAGGTATACCGCTTCATAAGAGAGGATACCGTAAGTTGGTCAGTGAAGCACCGATCCGTGAGACACTGGCAGCAGCTCTTCTTATGCTCACACCGTGGCATAAGGATCGAATCTTAGTCGATCCATTCTGCGGAAGTGGAACATTTTTGATCGAAGCGGCAATGATGGGGATGAATATGGCACCAGGAATGAACCGTTCTTTTGAATCTGAACATTGGAGCAATTTCCTGCCAAAGAAAGCATGGTATGATACCATTGATGAGGCAAATGATCTGGTCAATCATGATATAGAGATGGATCTTCAGGGATATGACAAAGATCCAAGAATGTTAAAGATCGCAAGACAGAATGCTCAGGATGCAGAAGTTGATCACTTGATTCATTTCAGCAAAGAGAGGTCAAAGATTTACGACATCCAAAGCCATATGGATTTATCATTGCTAACCCTCCATATGGAGAACGACTGGAAGATCAGGAGACTCTCCCACAGCTATATACAGAGATGAAAGAAGCATTTGACCGCTTGGATACATGGTCTAAGTATGTCATCACTTCTTATGAGGATACAGAAAAATATCTTGGAAAACCAACAAAGAAACGTAAAGTTTACAATGGAATGATCCGAGGAGAGTTTTACCAGTACCTTGGACCGAAACCGCCAAGAAGGAGAAAATAATGAAACAGAGATTAATCTTTGCCACGGGCAACGAACATAAGATGAAAGAGATCAGAGAAATCCTTGATGAATCCAAATACGAGATCATTTCTATGAAAGAAGCAGGAGTAGACATTGACATCGTAGAAGATGGAAAAACATTTGAAGAAAATGCGTTGATCAAAGCAAAAGCGGTGATGGAAGTCACAGGACAGTTAACACTTGCAGATGATTCAGGATTAGAAATTGATGCACTAAATGGAGAACCTGGAATCTATTCTTCCAGATATCTTGGAGAAGATACTTCTTATGTGAAGAAAAACAGTGTGATCCTTGAAAGATTAAAAGATGTACCAGAAGAGAAGAGAAGCGCGAGATTCGTTTGTGCGGTCGCAGCTGCATTTCCAGATGGACAAACGAAGGTAATTCGTGGTACTATGGAAGGAATTATAGGATATGAGATCAAAGGAGAGAATGGATTTGGATATGATCCGATCTTCTATTTACCACAATATGGGAAGTATAGTGCCGAACTGAGCAGTGATGAGAAGAATGCGATCAGTCACAGAGGCGAAGCACTGAGACGTATACGAGAAGTTTTGTAAATAAAACAAGGAGAAGTTTATGAGGATATTGGTGATCAGTGATTCCCATGGACGCAATGATGATATCGAGGGAGTTTTAAAACAGGTAGGCGACATCGATATGATGATCCATTGCGGAGATGTGGAACGTGGAGATTCATACATACGAGAAATAGCGGACTGCCCAGTAGTTATGGTCGCAGGCAACAATGATTACTACTTAGATCTGCCAAGCGAAGAAGAAGTGAGAATTGGCGATTATAAAGTATTAGTGACTCATGGACATGGCTATTATGTAAACTCAGGTGTGGATTATTTAAGAGAACATGCTTTGGAATATGGATATGATGTTGTAATGTATGGACATACTCATGTGCCATATATTGAGATTGGGGATGATGTAACGATCTTGAATCCAGGAAGTATATCTTATCCTCGTCAGCCAGGAAGGAAGCCAACATTTCTTATTATGGAGATTGACGAAGAAGGACAGGCACATTATGCCCATGGATATTACAAAGAACAGTTTGACGAATTAATGCTATAATATGAATGATGGAAGTATCGTAGGTGGTATTTCCATCTTTTTTTCTGCGATAGGTTTGATTTGATAAGATAAGAAAGGGATGACAATGAAGAAAAAAAGATATCATTGAAGGAAAGATCATAAAGACAGAATTCCCGAATAAGGGAACATTTATCTGCGAAGATCAGAAAGTTACAGTCAAAGGTGTCATTGATGGGCAGACGATCAAAGGGCAGGTTACCAAGAAGAGAAAAAGTGGCTGTGTGGTAAGATTGTTAGATGTATTAGAGAAATCTCCATTAGAAGATGCAAAACCAGTCTGTCCACACTTTGGAATATGCGGTGGATGTTTTTATCAGACGGTATCTTATGAAAACCAGTTAAAGATCAAAGAAGGAATGGTACGTGATCTGTTAAAAGATTATGTCAATGATGATATATGGGAAGAAATTAAAGGAAGTCCCAAAGTGCATGGGTATCGCAATAAAATGGAATTCTCTTTTGGTGATGAGGTAAAAGACGGTCCATTAGCATTGGGAATGCACAAAAAGAACACATTCCATGATATTGTAAACATCACAGACTGCCAGATTGTGGACAATGATTACAATCTGATCGTAAAATGTGCATTAAATATCGCACAACAGATGGAGCTGCCATTCTATCATAAGATGCGACATGAAGGATATTTCAGACATTTAGTTGTAAGAAGAGCAGAAAGTTCTGGAGATATTTTGGTAAATATTGTAACGACATCGCAGGTAGAAGCAGATCTTACCAAACTTCGAGATACATTATTAGAATTACCATTGAGTGGAAAGATCATTGGGATTCTTCATACAACAAACGACAGCCTTGCAGATGTGGTACAGGCAGACAAAATAGATATTTTATATGGACAGGATTATTTCTATGAGGAAATTTTAGGATTAAAATTCAAGATTTCACCATTTTCATTCTTCCAGACAAACACATTAGGGGCGGAGATACTTTATAAGACTGCCAGAGATTTTGTTGGGGAGACAAAAGATAAAGTGATCTTTGATCTGTATAGTGGAACTGGAACGATCGCGCAGATGTTAGCACCAGTTGCTAAGAAAGTTGTTGGAGTTGAGATCGTTGAGGAAGCGGTAGAGGCAGCGAAAGTCAACGCAGAATTAAATGGATTGGATAATTGTGAATTTATTGCAGGAGATGTATTAAAGGTTGTGGATGAATTAGAAGATAAGCCAGACTTTATCGTACTTGACCCTCCTAGAGATGGAATCCATCCAAAAGCGATTCAGAAGATTATTGATTTTGGGGTTGAACAGATGGTATATATCAGTTGTAAACCGACAAGTCTTGCGAGAGATCTGGAAGTGTTTGAGGCAGCAGGATATAAAGTTAAGCGAGCTACAGCGGTAGATCAGTTCCCGAATACGGTTCATATCGAGACGGTAGTACTGCTTTCCCACAAAAAGCCAGACGGACATATCAACGTAAAAGTTGAGTTTGGCGAAGGTGAGGGAAAAGTTCCGCTTGATGATATCGCTCAAAGAGCGGAAGAATATAAGCCCAAAGAACGAGTGACCTACAAAATGATAAAGGAGTACATAGAAGCTAAATACGGCTTCAAGGTACATACCGCATATATCGCAGAGGTAAAGAGAGATTTAGGCTTGCCAATGTACGATGCTCCTAATGCGGTAGAGGAATTGAAACAGCCGAGGAAGCATCCGACAGCAGAGAAAGTGGAAGCCATAAAGGATGCGTTGAAGCATTTTGAAGTGATTTAATTGTAGCAGGGAAGGGGTGCAAATGAGTATAGATAATGTAATTTCCATAATTATTAGTATATTAGGTTCTTCTGTAATAACGTTGATTTTGTCCACATTTATTTTTCAACCATTGCAAGATAAGAAAAAGTATGTTTTTGAGGAAAAAAAGAGAGTATATGAATCTATAATTGTATTTGCGCAAATTGTACTTTTTCCAGCCGAAGCGAAATTTTCTTTAGGAGTTGCAAGGTATAATATACAAGAGCTATCAGATGATGAAAATAGAAATAATGCAATAAATGATTTGAAGATGGCAATTCCTAAGTTGAAGTTAATTTCAAAAGATGATGGTCTTGTCAAGGAATTAGAAAAATTTATTTACCAGAAAAGTGAGGAACAATTTAATATACTTGTAAATCGATTGAGAAAGGATTTATATAAATAAAACTAGGTGTCTTGCGGAGGTTTTTATGGAACAAAAATTTTATGATGAGATAAAGAACATCTTGATAACAGCAAGAAATAAAGTCTATCAAACAGCCAATTTTGCAATGGTCGAAGCCTATTGGAATATCGGAAAATCAATCATTGAAGAACAGGGCGGTAACGAAAAGGCGGAGTATGGGACAGGTTTATTGAAAGAATTATCGAAACAAATGACTCAAGATTTTGGAAAAGGATTTACTGTTGCCAATTTGAAAAATATGAGGCAGTTTTATTTGACATTTCCAAATGGCTACGCACTGCGTAGCGAATTGAGTTGGACTCATTATCGGCTTTTGATGCGTGTGGAAAATGATAAAGCACGAGAATTTTATATGCAGGAAGCTGTAAAATCACAATGGAGTACCAGACAGCTTGAAAGACAGATAAATTCTTTCTTTTATGAAAGGTTATTATCCAGTAAAATAAAGAGCAGGTTGCGGCAGAAATTCAGACATTGGAGACGGCAAAAAGCCAGAAGATGTTATCCGTGACCCATATGTACTGGAATTTCTTGGACTGACACCCAATGATGATTTTTATGAAAGTGATTTAGAGCAAGCGTTAATTACACATTTGCAGAAATTCCTTTTGGAACTTGGCAGAGGCTTTTCATTTGTCGCAAGGCAGAAAAGAATAACGTTTGATGGACGCCATTTTAGAATTGACCTTGTATTTTATAATTACATCTTAAAATGTTTTGTATTGATTGATTTAAAGGTTGGAGACTTAACACATCAGGATTTAGGACAGATGCAGATGTATGTTCATTATTATGAGCGAGAGCTTATGAATGAGGGAGATAATCCGCCGATAGGTATTGTGTTATGTGCAGACAAGAGTGAGTCTGTAGTTAAATATACATTGCCGGAAAATGAAACACAAATTTTTGCTTCAAAGTATAAATTATATTTGCCAAGCGAAGAAGAATTGTTGAGAGAATTAAATCAGGAATATCGAGCATTGGAAGCTGGCAAGACAGATGAAGAATATATTGACGGTATGAAAAAAGAATAAATTTTACATAAGGGTGGTGCAAAATTTATGGAACTAATATTTTGTGGGAAAGAGGATGCACGTGCAGTATTAGTACTGTATAACTATTGATCATATTTCTGTGGTTTTGTGGAGATATGTTTTAATTTGGTATGCATGTGGAGACGGTAGTTCTGATTTCCCACAAAAAGCCAGACGGACATATCAACGTAAAAGTTGAGTTTGGCGAGGGTGAGGGAAAAGTTCCTCTTGATAATATTGCTAAAAGAGCGGAAAGCTATAAGCCTAAAGAACGAGTGACCTACAAAATGATAAAGGAGTACATAGAAGCTAAATACGGCTTCAAAGTACATACCGCATATATCGCAGAGGTAAAGAGAGATTTAGGCTTGCCAATGTACGATGCTCCTAATGCGGTAGAAGAATTGAAACAGCCGAGGAAGCATCCGACAGCAGAGAAAGTGGAAGCGATAAAGGATGCGTTGAAGCATTTTGAAGTGATTTAATGAGGATAGGCGTATCATTAGAAATAGTGGTACGCTTATTTTTGTACCTTTTTGCAGATTTGTCCTTTCCCCTGCTTTCCAATATAATGAAGCTAAAGAAGTGGAGGTGTGCTTATGAGAGAGAAATTTAATCATCTGTATTTGGATAGCCACGAAAGAAAACTTTTGATACATAGCCTTGTAGAGTTAAAAAATCAACTTATTCAGCAAGGCAGATATACGGATTGTATTGACGAGCTTATTTTTAAGGTCATAAATGCACCGACCAAGAGAATGAAAATTGAATATGTCTAAGGCAGATTACAAAGCCGCTTATTCTTATTGATTTTAAGAGTAGGCGGCTTTTTTGCGTTCTCTGCTACTGTTTACATAGCCACCTTGACAAAGTGGCTAAATCTATGTGAAAGGAGGACGCATCTATGTCAAATTGCAAAGTAATTGCTCTGACTAACCAGAAAGGTGGTGTCGGAAAAACAACCACAGCGGTCAATCTGGGTGTAAGTCTGGTGCAGCAGGGTAAAAAAGTCCTGCTGATTGATGCCGATGCACAGGCAAATCTCACGATGGCTCTGGGTTATAACAGACCAGACGATATTCCCATAACGCTCTCTACTGTGATGCAGAACATCATAGATGATAAAACGCTTGATGCTTCACAGAGTATTATCCATCACAGAGAGGTCGTTGACCTGCTTCCGTCAAACATTGAGCTGTCGGGCTTTGAGGTAAGGCTAATCAATGCAATGAGCCGTGAGCGTGTGCTGAAAACCTATGTCAATGAGGTTAAAAAGAATTACGATTATGTGCTTATTGATTGTGTGCCGAGCTTAGGTATGATAACCATCAATGCTCTGACGGCGACTGACAGCGTGATTATCCCTACACAGCCCCTATCTCTCGGCTAAAGGTCTGGAGCTTTTGCTTCGCTCCGTATCAATGGTCAAACGGCAAATCAACCCCAAGCTGCGGATAGACGGTATCTTAATGACTATGGTAATGCCCCGTACCAACATTTCTAAGGAAATTACGGCAACGGTCAAAAGTGCATATGGTCAGAAAATCAAGGTGTTTGATACCGAGATACCACATTTATAAGTGCTGTTTACAGCAGAATGTTTTAAATCCCTCTCCTGTGAAGCAAAGGGGGACTGTGTTGGGAAACCGTGTGGGTTCACAGGAGCTGATCCAGTTAGGAGAACGTGTTCGACAAAAGAGAAAAGACTGTCATTTATCCCAGGAAACTCTTGCAGAAAAAGTGGGTATCAGTGTCAACACAGTAAGCCGCATTGAGGGCGGGCAGGCGGCAATATCCATTGAGATTTTTGTAAAACTGGTGGAGGTACTGGGTGCTGACGCAAACGAGTTATTAGGAAAGAATCCCGAAGGAGATAGAAATCCTGCCCACAAGATGGTTTCCCGTGTCTTGAATCTACAGCCAAAGGAGCAGAAAATTGTAATCCAGACCATAAGCGCCCTGATGGATGGGATTGAAGGAATCCGGTAAAAATTCACAAATATGAGGGAAAATCTTATGGGTTTCCTCAAATCTGCTAGGGAAAAATAACTGGCAGAATGATACATTGAATATGTACAAAGCGCAGATATGTGAGAGGAGGAGATTATTTGCTTTATCGGAGAAGTTGTTCTTATGACACATAGGGGCTACTCATTGGTAATGAAAATGGAACAGACTAAATTGATAGCATTAAAAAGAAACTGATCCGACAATAACGATAAAAAATAAAGTTGTGTGTTGTGAGTATGGAGAATGGCAGTGAAATACAGCTTTTAGTATATCAGGAAGGGTATGTGCGCCTGTTTTTGGAGGGGGGAGGATCGTTTGGCAAAGAACAGGGAGACATGCCATAAGGGGAAAGTGATTTCTTATCATGCTGTATCAGAAGAATGGTTTCTTTTGTCTTCGCTGGCACTGCCGTCATTGGAACAGCTGATAGAAAAAGAGCAGATTCTGGAATTGATGGGACTTCTGACAGAACGGCAAAGAGACATTGTAATTCTGTATTTTTATTATGGGGAAACACAGTGGGAGATTGCAAAGGAACTTGGCATTACACAGCTACAGTTTCTCAGACGCTTGTGACAGCACTTCGACGGATGCGGGACAGTCAGAAGAAAGACAGTCCCTCTGGAAAGAAAGCGGATTTTAAAAGAGTTAAATGAGAAACTGAAAGAGATGGGGATTATGGGAGGATGTTTTTAGGGTGAAATTTAAAAATATGCGGTCATTTTAATGGAGAGAATATGGGTGATCGCATATTTAATCAAAGAGGTGAAGGACAATCATTTTTAATATACTTGGAATTGACTTTACAAACACCCCATGATTAACAGAAGATGTTGAAATAGTCTAATTCTACTAAAAAATCTGCAATAAAGCGAAACTAATTAATTTATCTGGCAAACCAACATATTTGAAAAAGCTGGCATATACAATAGCTAATAATGGGCATATAATTTTGTATTATCTCCCCGTTCAACCGTTCCAGAATGTGTTTTGCCATTGCGTAGTTTTACAAAAGAAGCTATATTAGTCTCATTTATTTGTGGTAACAGCCATTTTGAAACTATCGCATCAGCCACATTATGGTTTTCGTCGTATAATGTAAGGATTTTCTGTTTCAATGTATAATCAAGATCCACCCTGCTTGTCATTTAGCAGAGGAATAATTACTGTTGCCAAAACCAATATTTTAAAATTTTATCAGTAATAAAGTGCAGAATGATATTTGAATTTCTGTTTTTAGGCAACTATTCTTTGGTGCTCTTGACAAAATCTTTTTTAAAGACTATAATTATAACAGTGTTATATATCACTGTTATATAGGGGGTGTATAAAATAGACGGAAAGGGAACAACTTTGGAAAATATCCATCTGGCGGCGAAAGCGGAATTTCTGGAAAAAGGATATAAAGACGCTTCCCTGCGGAATATTGTGAAATCCGTGGGAATGACTACCGGTGCCTTTTACGGATATTATAAAAGCAAAGAAGAACTGTTTGAAGCCATCGTTGGCGAGCATTACGAATATATTCTCAACCGTTTTATAAAGGCACAGGAGGAGTTTGCCCAGCTACCAGCGGCCAGGCAGCCGGAAGTCATGAGTGACATTTCGGGGATCTGTATGTACGATATTCTCCATTATGCGTATGAACATTTGGAGGAATGTAAATTGATTCTCTGCTGTTCGGAGGGAACAAAATTTTCTGGCCTTATTGACGAAATGGTGGAGATCGAGGCAGATGGGACGCATGCCTATCAGGAGGTTCTAAGGCAGCTTGGGAGGCCTTCTCCCAAGATTGATCCCAGGCTGGAGCATATTCTGATCACAGGAATGTTCCATACTTTTTTTTGAATTGATCATCCATGAAATGCCGCTTAAAGATGCCGAAAATTATGTCAGAGAAATGCGCGCTTTTTATACGGTGGGATGGATGAAAATTATGGGGCAGTAATGCCTTATAATTTTTCTTTTTAGGTTAGCGTATGCTAACTGCTGTTAGGGATGTACAATGGGGCAGTTTCGCTCTTTTGACATAAATACAAAGAAGGAGGGATTTTTTTGAAAAAACAATCTAATTTATCACGTCTGCTGGAAATTGCAGGCAGCCATAAGTACCTGATCTATGCTTCCTGGGTGCTTTCTGCAATCAGTGCCATGATTGCCCTGGTGCCGTTCTATTACATCTGGAAAATGATCAGGGAAGTACTGGAGGTGGCACCGAATTTTGACCAGGCACAGAACCTGACCGGTAATGGCTGGATGGCAGTATTGTTTGCGGTTATAGCGGTGCTTGTCTACATAGCCGGGCTGATGTGTTCCCATTTGGGAGCATTTCGTATCGCCACAAACCTGCGTATCCAGACCATGGAACATATTGTCAGACTTCCCTTAGGTTTTGCCGAGAGTTTTGGCAGCGGAAAACTGCGCAAGATCGTCAACGAATCCAGCGCAGCCACGGAAACCTATCTCGCCCATCAGCTTCCCGACAGAGCCAATGCCATTGCAACCCCCTGTGGTCTTTTGGTGCTGTTGTTCGTGTTTGACTGGAGACTTGGCTTGTTGAGCCTTGTTCCGGTTGTGCTGGGATTTCTGATCATGATGACAATGACCGGAAAGCAGATGCAGGAAAAGATGAAAGAATACCAGAATGCGCTGGATGATATGTCCAATGAAGCGGTAGAGTATGTCCGCGGGATTCCGGTGGTAAAAACCTTTGGCCAGACGATCTTTTCCTTTAAGAAGTTTAAAGACTCCATCGACCGGTATAAAGTGTGGGTGATCGCTTATACCAAGCAGCTTCGGACACCGATGATGTTCTATACGGCTGCGATCAACGGAGTTTTTGCCACACTGATCGCCGGAGGACTGTTGCTTACACAAGACGGTGTGACTTCCGGTTTTTTACTGGATCTCATTTTCTATATCATCATTACACCGGTTATTTCTGTTACACTGACACGCATTATGTTCCAAAGTGAAAACGCCATGATCGTCGACGACGCTTTACAGAGAATTGACAGCGTGTTGAATTTGAAGCCTCTGGAGGAAACGAAACATCCAAAGCATCCTCAAAACGCTTCCGTGGAACTGAAATCGGTTCATTTCAGCTATGATGGAGAAAAAGAAGTGTTAAAAGATATTTCACTGACCATTCCTGAAGGACGAACCGTAGCTTTTGTAGGCCCGTCCGGCGGTGGGAAAACAACTCTTGCCAACCTGATTTCCAGATTCTTTGATCCCCAGAGCGGAATGGTAAAAATCGGTGGTGTCAATGTGAAAGACATCCCAAAAGAGGAACTCATGAATACGGTGTCTTTCGTATTTCAGAACAGCCGCCTGGTCAAGGCGTCCATTCTGGAAAATGTGCGTATGGGGAAACCGGAAGCTGCCCGCGAGGAAGTTCTGACTGCCCTTCATCACGCGCAATGCGATGATATTCTGGAAAAACTCCCACAGGGTGCGGATACGGTCATCGGTACAAAAGGGGTCTATCTTTCCGGCGGCGAGCAGCAGCGGATTGCTATTGCCCGTGTAATGCTGAAAAATGCACCGATTATTATTCTGGATGAAGCCACTGCCTTTGCTGACCCGGATAACGAAAGCCGCGTACAGGCTGCTTTCTCAAAACTTTCCGAGGGTAAGACAGTGATTATGATTGCCCACAGGCTTTCTACCGTAACAAATGTGGATCAGATTTTTGTCATTCAGGATGGACGGGTTGCCGAGTGCGGAAACAGCCGCGAATTGCTTGCAAAAGACGGCATTTTCAGCCGTATGTGGAAAAATTATCAGACTTCCGTGCAATGGAAGGTAACAAAGGAGGTGCAGTGATATGATCAAAAAACTGCAGAAAAAATATGCCCTGTCTGAACAGGGAGCAAAAGACCTGATCAAAGGCTGCCTGGCCTGTGTCCTTCAGAATCTGTCTTTTATGTTTCCGGTGGGACTTTTATATTACCTGGTCAGCGATCTGATGAACGGGGGTGTTCCCGGTGGGAAATTCCATTTTATGTGGCAGGCTGCGTGGTGTGTATCGGCCTGATACTGCTGACCACTTTCTTTCAATACAATGCCACCTATTTTGCCACTTACAAAGAAAGCGGCATCCGCCGCATTACTCTGGCAGAGCATCTACGCAAAATCCCCCTTTCCTTTTTCGGGAAAAAGGATTTAGCCGATCTTACCAGTACCATTATGGCGGATTGCACCTTCCTGGAGCAGAGTTTTTCGCATTTTATCCCTGAGCTTGCGGGTTCGATCATCTCTACAGTTCTGATTTCCATCGGTCTGCTCTTTACGGACTGGAGAATGGCACTGGCTGCCTTATGGGTTCTGCCGGTTGCCTTTGCGATTGTGGGATTTTCCGCAAAGATTCAGGAAAATCTGAATCAGAAAGCCATGGATGTAAAGATGGCCTGCGCAGACGGGATACAGGAGTGTATTGAAACGGTGCGTGACCTGAAAGCGAACAATGCGGAGCAGGCATATTTAAAAGGTCTGGAAAAGAAGATCCGTGCCGTGGAGCATCGTTCCATCCTCAATGAATTTGGTCTTGCTGCTTTTGTGGTTTCCGCGTCACTGGTGCTGAAGCTTGGTATTGCAACGGTTGTGCTGGCAGGAGCTGTTCTGCTCATGCAAGGAAGCCTCTCCGTGCTTACATTCTTTATGTTCCTTCTGGTAGTATCCCGTTTATATGACCCTCTGCAGGGTGCACTCCAGAATCTTGCGGCAGTCATCAGTACACGAACCAACATTGCCCGTATGAATGAGATTCTCAATCATCCCATCCAGCAGGGCAGCGACAGGCTTTCCAATCATGGGTATGATATTGTCTTTGACCATGTTGGGTTTGCCTACAATACTGGAGAAACCGTATTGAAAGATGTCTCCTTTACGGCAAAGCAAGGAGAGGTTACGGCTTTGGTCGGACCATCCGGCGGCGGAAAAACAACCGTATCCCGGCTGGCTGCAAGGTTCTGGGATATTAACAGAGGAAAGATTACTGTGGGCGGCATGGATGTATCCCAGATTGATCCGGAAACACTGCTTTCTCTGTATTCTATTGTATTCCAGGATGTTACACTGTTTGACAATACGATTCTGGAGAATATCCGAATCGGAAACAAAGACGCCACAGATGAACAGGTCATTGCTGCTGCGAAACTTGCCAATGTGGATGAATTTGCGGAAAAACTGCCGGATGGATGGCATACCAATATCGGAGAGAACGGCTGTGAACTTTCTGGCGGAGAGCGCCAGCGGATTTCCATTGCCCGTGCATTTCTGAAAAATGCGCCGATCATTCTTCTGGATGAAGCGACTGCTTCCCTGGATGTGGAGAATGAAACCCTGATACAGACAGCCCTTTCCCGTCTGATCGCAGATAAAACCGTTCTGGTTATCGCCCACAGGATGCGTACCGTAGCCGGAGCAGATAAGATTGTTGTCCTTTCTGATGGCACCGTGGCAGAAGAAGGATCACCAAAGGATCTGGAAGAAAAGAATGGTGTGTATACTCATATGGTAAAACTGCAGACAGAAAGCCAGAACTGGAAACTTGCGTGAAGAAGGAAAAGGAGGTAGTGCAATGAAAAGGAACCAATGGAAGCAGGAGAATATCCGCCTTGGCACCCACGGGGAAGACTATGGAAGCTGGATGTCCAATCCTGTCTTTTACATCATTGGCGGAATCATGGAACAGGTTCATAGGGTTGTTCTCTCCCATCTGGACTATGATGGGCAGGAAAAGATTTTGGAAGTAGGCTGCGGCTCCGGAGCACTGATAATCCGTGCGGCTCTGACATGGTCGAAAGCAAAAGTAATCGGTATTGATTATTGGGGCGCTGTGTACACTTACAGCAAGGCACTCTGCGAGAAAAATGCTGTAAGTGAGGGCGTGGCTTCCCGCTGTGTATTTCAGCACGGTGATGCAAAGCAGCTGGATTTTCCTGATGAGAGCTTTGATGTAGTCATCAGCAACTATGTCTATCACAATGTTATGGGCGCAGATATGCAGAAACTGCGGGATATGGGGTATCAGGATGTTCGTCTCATTGATACTGCACAAGAGGCGTTCGGCTCACACCGCTGAGCAGCTATGATGATGCTGGAATCTTCCAGACTCCTGGTAGGCCGGAAATAATCTCACCATAAGGAGGACTGGTTATGCAAATATTAGGCGTTGTGGAAGATACTCTGTTTGTCCCTATGCTGGGCAGAATCTATGCCAGTGAGTATTGTCCGCAAGTTTTATATGATAAAAAAGCATTGGAATTGAAAAATAAGCTGCCCTCGGACTTGATTGAGCAGAAAAAGCAGAACCAGTATACTCTTTTGGCCTCTGCATCCCGGTCTGCCAATATGGATCGTTTTGTTCGGTCTTTTCTGGAACGCAGACCGGACGGTGTGATTGTCCAGCTGGGCTGTGGCCTGGAAACAACCTATCACCGATGTGATAACGGAAAAACACACTGGTATGCCGTGGATCTGCCTCATGTGATCCAATACCGGCGAGGGCTTCTTCCCGAACCGGAGCGGGAATTCTATATTTCAGGGGATGCCTTTGTGAAGGATTGGATCATAAAAGTTCGCAATGATGTACCAGATGCCCCTGTTCTCGTTACTGCAGGTGGATATTGCATTATTTTGAGGAAAATAAGGTCATTTCCCTTTTGCGTATGATAGGACAGTCTGGAAATATGGAAGTTGTTTTTGATACCGTGAACAAAAAAGGCATGGCTATGATGCAAAAGAAGTACATGAAGCAGGTAGCCATGCCGATGCGCAGATGTTCTTTTATGTGGATGCAGCAAAAGAACTGGCAGCAAAGATTAGGGGTAATGTAAAGGTGATTGCGGAGGAACCTTATTATCGTTACATTCCTAAAAACGGCTTAAAGCTCTCCACAAAGGTCAGTATGGCGGTGTCTGATCAATTCAAAATGGTAAAGATGATACATCTAAAACTATAATAAATATACTGCAATGTTAGACAGATAGAAATCCATTGTCGAACGGAGTATTTTTACTGTTAAAGAGTTGGAGAAGAAGGAGTTGGAGAAGAAGTAAATAAGAAATATAATAAATGGTGGTTAGTGATTGCTAACCACCATTTATTATGAAAGAGAAGGTGATATCAATGGCGAAAAAAGAAAGCCAAGACGGCAAGTCAAAAAAAGGCCTGCCACGCCTCATGGAGCTGGCTATTTATTTTATCATTCAGGAAATTGTGGGGGCTTACCCGGATTTCAGCACTCTGGATGTGCCCAAAGTGCTGGGGATATGGCGGCCTGGCTCTCGGTGGGGTTCTCCTGAATGTACTGCTTTGCACTGCATCCGTGGAGCTGTCGCACATTGCGGCCTATGGGACTCTGTATCAATGCAAAATCAACTATGTTTCCCACATTACAAAGCTCCCACTGGACTACCATTTGAAGATGGGCAGCGGTAAGCTGCGGAAGGTCATGGATGATAACATTGAAAGCCTGGAAGGATTCATCGCCCACGACCTTCCCAACATGATTTCTGTTTTTGTAGCGCCGGTGGTCATGTTGGTGCTGGTGTTCATCGTTGATTGGCGATTTGGCCTGGCAACCTTTGTAGGAATTATCGTTTCGTTCCTGATGTATGGGGTGACTTCCGGCGGCAACAAGACAAAGAAACTGATGGAGGACTACCAGACATCGCTGGAGGATATGAGTAATGCTTCCGTAGAGTACATCTGAGGGATTGCTGTGGTTAAGGCTTTCCGCCAGAAATCCTTCTCTTTTAAGCGTCTGCACTATTCTATTAAGAATTATACCAAAACCGTCATTCCGTACTCTCTGAGCCAGGAACTGATGACAGCGGCCTTTACCGCCGCGCTAAATGGAATTTATCTGTTTATTATCCCGATGGCATTTGGATCGGCAGCTCCACCACAGATTATCAGTCTTTTGTGGCTTCCTTCATTTTCTATTTGATCTTTGTGTCTGTGGTGGCTTCCATTTTGATGAAGGTGCTGTATGCCTTCGTCAACGCCATGCAGGTGGGCAATGCAGTAGAACACATGGATCAGGTATTGGCGGAGCCGGAAATCCCGGAAAGGTCTACGGAACTTTGATGAACAGGCTTAAAGCCTAACAATAAAATAAGCCCCGTAGGGCTTAATAAGTAAAAGACGGTACAGTTGGCGAACCAAATTCGATGGGTTTTTAGACTTAACGTCGGTAATAAGCCCTTATAGCTAGTACAAAACACCAGCTAAGCCGGTGATTTTGATTTACCAGTATTTTTTAATATAAGCAAGAGCTGTTTCCTGTGACAAAGAAAATTTATCCATGATAAGCTTAAGGGCAGCATCTTGATCAGGATTAAATAATTTACAAGTTTGAATAATTCCTTTAACTTCGCCTTTTTGTAAACCTTCTTGTAAACCTTTTTGCAGACCTTCCTGCACGCCCTCTTTTTTTAGTTCTTCTAAAGCGGTACACATATTAATCGCCCCTTTCTTCTCATTCTCTAAAGCGTGATCAATAAGTTCCTGGGATTCTGTAATTGCTCCAACTACCAGTGCAAGTTCTGGAGAAATTGGTTTGATTTTTGTATAATTTGTTGATTTTCTCATAATCACGATTATAAATAGAACTGCTAAGATCAAATACAGTATTTATATCGTAGTTATGAAAATGTAAATTGTTACAAGACCGCATTTGGATAAGATTAAACTTATAATCAGAAAAAATAAATTTTAACTTATCAGGAATATCTAACATATCAACTAATGAAAGTGGACCATCCCACTCCTTTTCGCCATAGTATATGCAAAGCGTTACCATTCCATGCAGACGATCTGTTTTTCTGAATTTTGATAAAAATTCATCCGTAGAAGCAAAGTTTCTTTCTTTTTTACTACATCTAATATTTTTTGGACAGTTTCAGCATGACCATTGAATTTTAACATGGAAGAAACATCTGTATCTACTTCTGTTATATCATCAGGTTTTAATATTTCTTCTCCATTAAATAGGAAAGTATTAAAAAGATCAGCAAATCGGTCATTGTTTTTCCAAAAATTTTTAAGATAGTATCTTGTTTGATTTTATTTAACTTAGCCGTAGTCAACACCTCACTTTCGAACATCTGTTTATGGTATATGGATAATGTAACATAGATAAATGGAAAAATAAAATAGAAAATGGAACAATGAATTTCTTAAAAAAATACGTTGAAAAACCGAACATTTTGGTAAATCAGATCGAGATATATGTAGAAGGGAAAAATTCTCTTAATGGTACATTGATAATTAAATATAATCCTACAAGACGTGTAAGGCAACAAAGCCCTTCAATGGATACGCCATGATGATGAATTATTCATTTGATGTACTTTGCGCCACGGTGGCGCAAAGTTGAAGAAGATGAATCGGAGCGAATAAATATCTGATTGTAAAAAGAAAATGGAAAATCTTTGGCGAAGATGTTGCCTTTTAATAATGATACTTCTGATATAGATCAGTCCATAGAGATGGTGAGATTCCAATGCGGTCCTGATTCCAGGGATGCTTGTAGGATTAATATTCTATTTAATAGGAAGGAACTGATTTATGGAAGATGATGAAATATTAAAATACAGCATGCAAATAGCAATGTTAAAGCAATTATTGAACAAAAAAATTAATTGATGAGAAAGAATACGAAAAGATAAAAAAAGAATTGATGAAAGAATATGGAGTTTTGTCTGATTTAGTTATTTGACGTGAAAA
>ENA-OQIM01000199-OQIM01000199.1-human-gut-metagenome-genome-assembly--contig:-NODE-199-length-21323-cov-2.801566_pt1 | contig 21323 bp, 24 predicted proteins | sample MGYA00242579_ERZ504744 | MGnify/ENA primary metagenome ERZ504744 (study PRJEB26092, sample SAMD00036441) | human gut metagenome | host: Homo sapiens | study: EMG produced TPA metagenomics assembly of...
ATAGAATAAACAAATAAAAAGTGTTGCGAAAAAATGGCAAAAATATAACATATATGACGACTTTTTGACACAATACAAATAAATTTATCGTTAAATTGCATAATAAACATTGTTTTGAAAAAGCGATTGTGGTACAATTTGGATATGCAGAGAGGCGGTGATCAGATGATCCAGGAAACGATCAAGGCAGTGAAAGAGGCGGAGGCAAAAGCACAGCAGAAGATAAAGGATGCATCCGTCCGTGCACAGAGTATCATCAGCGAAGCTGAGAAAGAGGCAGAGAATATTATCAGAAAGGCGGAAACAGCCGCCGGCGAACAGGCGGCATCTGATATGAAAGCAGCCGAAGAACGTGCACACAGTACAGAGAACACTGTCGTTGGACAGGCGGAGGAAGAGCTTGCAGCTTTGAAAAAGAAAGCGGAGTCGAAGCACGAGCAGGCGATCCAGACAGTAATGGACAGTTTGTTCTGAGAGGGGGAGTGCGAAAATGGCAGTATTGCAGATGCAGCGAATCAGTATCTGCGCAATGAAAAAGAACCGTAAGGCCATATTGGAAGAACTGCAGTCACTTGGAGTATTGGAGATCGATGCAGCGGAATTGGATCCGGAGCTTAAGACGATGGATACTATGAATGCCCGGCTGATCTTTGAGAAGAACGCATCCCTTTGTGATCAGGCAATCGAAATACTGGATGAATTTTCGAAGGAAAAGCAATCCATGCTGGCATCCCTGGCAGGGAAACCGCTGATCGGAAGGAAGCAGGAGGAAGAAGCTATCCGGGATCAGGAAGAGATCCTGAGAACAGCCAGAGAAATCCAGGGATACCGGAAGAAGCTTACAGAGAACAGTGCGGCAGCAGTTAAGATCGAGCAGCAGGAAGCAGCTCTTGCTCCATGGCTGAAGCTGGATATTCCGATGAACTTCGGCGGTACAGCGAAAGCAGCGGTACTTGTGGGAAGTATTGATGGAAATATAACTCTGGATCAGGTATACAGTCAGCTGGCAGCGGATGCACACAGCTTGAAGCCTTTGACATCCGGGAAATCTCAAATGACGCCGGTAAGCTGAGCCTTGTGGTTGTCTGCTTGAAAGCACAGGCACAGGAACTGGAAGAAGCGCTTCGGATGCAGGGATTTGCAAGACCGGCACAGCTGGTATCAGAGGTTCCGGCACAGGAGCTGGAGAACCTTAAGAATGAAGTGGTACGCATTCAGGAAGAGTCCGAACAGATCCGGGAACAGATACGCGCTCTTCACGACAGGAAGAGCTCTCTTCAGCTTTTGTCCGATTATTTCCGGATCCGTGCACAGAAATATGAGGTATTAGGACAGCTCCGCCAGTCGGAGAGCACTTTTTTTTGTGACAGGATATCTTCCGAAGAAACAGGTTCCTGCAATGGAGAAACGGCTTACGGAGAAGTACGATATTGTTTTTGAAGCAGAAGATGCTGAGGGAGAAAATGTTCCGGTTGCCTTCAGAACGGCAAATTCGGAGCAGCAGGAGAGGGAGTTCTGGCAGCATTTGGTCTTCCCGGAAAGGGAGAGATCGATCCTTCCATGATCATGACAGCCTGCTATGTATTTCTTTTCGGACTGATGCTGTCAGACGCAGCATATGACTGATCGTCTTTGCAGTCTGTCTGGGAGTACTTCTGAAGTTCCCCAGGATGGAGAGCGGAATGCAGAAATCCATCCGGCTTTTTATGTACTGTGGATTGTCCACTTTGTTCTGGGGCGTGATGTTTGGCGGATATTTCGGAGATTTTATCGATGTATTCTCGAAAGTATATCTGCACAGGCCGGTCACGGTGAAGCCGGTATGGTTTGCACCGTTAAATGAGCCAATGAGACTTCTGGTGTTCTCCATGCTGTTTGGCCTGATCCATATGTTTCTGGGAATGGGTCTTAAGGGCTACATGCTGTTACGTGACAGAAAATATCTCGATTTTTTCTGTGACGTAGTACTCTGGTTCCTGCTTCTTATGGGACTGATCCTGATCTTTATCCCAAGCAGCATGTTCCGTTCTATTTCTCAGATGGATCTGAACCTTTCGCCGGCAGTGATACAGGTCGGAAAATGGATGGCGATCATCGGTGCTGTGGGAATTCTCTTTATGTCAGGAAGAGATAAGAAGAATCCGTTCCTGAGGCTGGCGCTTGGAGCTTACGATCTTTACAATATCACGGGATGGGTCAGTGATATCCTTTCCTATTCCAGACTTCTGGCCCTGGGACTTGCCACCGGAGTTATCGCATCAGTTATGAACCAGATGGGAAGTATGCTGGGAGACAGTATTCTGGGATGGATCGTATTTATCCTTGTATTTGTGATTGGTCATATCTTTAACCTTCTGATCAATCTTCTGGGTGCATACGTGCACACCTGCCGATTACAGTACGTAGAGTTTTTCGGTAAATTCTTTGAGGGCGGAGGAAAAGAGTTCCACCCATTCCGCGAAAATACAAAATATGTAGATATTAAGGAGGATTAATATTATGAGTGGTATCGTTTGGGCATTATTGGGAGCAGCAATTTCCGTAGCTCTTGCAGGTATAGGTTCCGCCATCGGTGTTGGTACAGCCGGCCGTGCAGCAGCAGGTGTTGTAACTGAAGACCCGGACAAATTTGCCAAGGTTCTGCTTCTTCAGCTTCTTCCCGGTACGCAGTATTTACGGACTGCTGGTAGCATTCCTTGCACTTTCCAAGGTTGGTATCCTGGGTGGCGGTGTTGCTGATATTTCCCTGGAAACCGGTCTTATGATCTTTGTGGCTTGTCTTCCGATCGCTATCGCAGGTCTTCTTTCTGCGATCCATCAGGGAAAAACTTCCGTAGCTTCCATCGGTATCGTAGCCAAGAAGCCGGAGCAGTTCGGTAAAGCCATGCTTTTCCCTGCAATGGTTGAGACATATGCGATTCTGGCTCTTCTGATCTCCATTCTTGCAGTCAGCGGAATTCAGGTTTGATTCATCAGGAGGGCAGAGCATGACAGGATTAGAGAAGATGGTAAGCCAGATTCTTGAAGAGGCCGATGCTTCTGCAGCCGTTACGATCAGTGATGCGGAGAAAAAAGCCGCAGAGATCCTCAGGGAAGCCGGAGAAAAGGCAGATAAGATCCGGCAGCAGAGAGAAGAACAGTCCAGGGCAAAGGTGAAAAGCTATGAAGAGCGGACAGCTTCCGCTGCAGATATGAAGAAGCGTACCGCAGTTCTTGCAGCCAAGCAGGAGCTGATCGGAAATGTGATCGCAGATGCCTGTGACCGTGTGAAGAATCTGGATGAAGAAAAATATTTTGGGATCCTTAAGAATATGGCTGAGAAATATCTTCTTCCAAGAGAAGGAGAGATCTGTTTTCAAAAAAGGATCTGGAACGTATGCCGGCAGGTTTCCGTGAGGAAATAAAGAGCCTGGCACAGAAAAAGGGTGGTGTGCTGGAAATTTCCGGTGAAACCCGAAACATAGACGGAGGTTTTATCCTGATATACGGCGGCATTGAGGAAAACTGTTCCATTGATGCCATGTTCGCAGAGAAGCGGGATGAGCTTCTGGATCAGGTAAGAAAGATTTTGTTTGCGTAAAACACCATGCAAAAAGGAGGGCGTGAATGATGTTTGGTGAAGATTATGCCTATGCGGTGGCGCGGATACGTGTTCTGGAGACCGGACTTCTGAATCAGGCAGCGATCGAGCAGCTTCTGGCATGTCAGGATGAGCAGCAGTGCCTTCAGATCCTTACAGAGAAGGGCTGGGGAAATGGTGATCCTGCAGCCGGTGCGGATGCCATTCTTTCTCGGGAGAGAGAAAAGATCTGGGAGATCATGGATTCGCTGGTAGCGGACCGATCTGTGTTTTCTGTTCTTTCCTATCAGGATCTTTTCCATAACCTGAAAGCGGCTGTGAAGGCAAGCATCCTGCAAGGGGCAGCGCCGAATATTTTTTTCAGCGACTGTTCCATTGACGGAGAGGATATGGTGAAATTCCTGAAGGATAAGGAATATGATCGTTTTCCTGAGGATATGCGGGAAGCGGCAAGAGAAGCCTATGAGACCTTTTTGCACACAAGAGACGGACAGCTTGCGGATATTATCGTAGACCGGGCAGCACTGGATGCCATAAAAAAAGCCGGAGAACGGTCAAAAGAAGAGATCGTCCGGCAGTATGCGGAATCCACGGTAGCGGTAGCAGATATCCGGATCGCAGTCCGTGCCTGCAAAACAGGAAAAAGTTCGGACTTTATGAAAAAAGCCATGGCAGAATGTGACACACTGGATAAGGAGAGACTGATCCACGCGGCAGTAAGCGGAATGGATCAGATCATGGGTTATCTGGCAGAAACGAAATATGGGGACGGAGCTCTGGCACTGGCGGAATCAGCTTCCGCTTTTGAGAGATGGTGTGATAACCAGATCATGGAGACCATCCGCCCTCAGCTGTACAATTCATTTTCACTGGGACCGCTGGTAGCCTATGTGCTTGCCCGTGAAAATGAGATCAAGACGGTGCGGATCATTCTCACCGGAAAGCGCAGCGGCCTTCCGGAAGAGTTTATCCGGGAAAGGGCAAGGGAAATGTATGTATAAGATCGCAGTTTTAGGTGATTATAACAGCATTTACGGGTTTGCGGCTCTTGGCTTGATACGTTTTCCGGTGGAGGATCCTGCAGAAGGTAAAGAGAAGCTTAACCGTCTGGCGGCCGGTGAATATGCGGTTATTTATATTACGGAACAGCTGGCGGCCCAGCTTTCCGCAGAGATCAGTAAATACAGTGAGGAGCTGATGCCTGCGATCATTCAGATTCCCGGAATTTCCGGAAATACAGGTGCAGGTATCGAAAATGTAAAGAAATCCGTGGAGACGGCAGTTGGCTCCGATATTCTTTTCAGTAATGAGTGACAAGAAAGCAGGTGATTGGTTCAGATGAGCAGAGGAACCATTAAGAAGGTGGCAGGACCGCTGGTAATTGCAAGGGTATGCGGGATGCAAATATGTATGACGTGGTTCGTGTAAGCAGCCAGCGTCTGATCGGTGAGATTATTGAGATGCATGAAGATGAGGCTTCCATACAGGTATATGAGGAGACTTCAGGACTTCGCCCGGGAGAACCGGTAGAGTCCATGGAGGTGCCCCTTTCCGTGGAGCTTGGTCCTGGCCTTATTACAAGCATTTACGATGGAATCCAGCGTCCGCTGGATGACATCATGAAGGTAGCAGGCAGCAACAACCTGAAACGAGGCGTTGAGGTTCCTGCCTTGAAGCGGGACAAAAAATGGAATTTCATTCCGGTTGCGAAGGTGGGAGATCAGCTGGAGGGCGGCGATGTTCTTGGAACCGTTCAGGAGACTATCGTTGTTACACAGAAGATCATGGTACCACCCAATATGAAGGGTACTCTGAAAGAGATCAGATCCGGTGAGTTCACCGTGGACGAGACCGTTGCAGTTCTTTCCACAGCAGATGGAGATAAAGAACTGACACTGATGCAGCACTGGCCGGTACGACGTGGCCGTCCATATAAGAAAAAACTTCCGCCGGCCAAACCTCTGGTAACCGGTCAGCGTGTTATTGACACCATGTTCCCTATTGCCAAGGGTGGTGTGGCAGCAGTTCCTGGCCCGTTCGGAAGCGGCAAGACCGTTATCCAGCATCAGCTTGCAAAATGGGCAGAGGCAGATATCGTAGTTTATATCGGCTGCGGTGAGCGTGGAAATGAGATGACAGACGTTCTGAACGAGTTCCCGGAGCTGAAGGATCCAAAAACAGGACAGTCTCTGATGGAGCGTACGGTTCTGATCGCCAATACCTCAGATATGCCGGTTGCAGCTCGTGAGGCGTCGATCTATACAGGTATTACAATTGCGGAGTATTTCCGTGATATGGGATATTCCGTAGCATTGATGGCAGATTCTACTTCCAGATGGGCTGAGGCTCTCCGTGAGATGTCCGGACGGCTGGAGGAGATGCCAGGCGAGGAAGGTTATCCTGCATATCTTGGTTCCCGTCTTGCACAGTTCTATGAGCGTGCCGGACATGTGATCTGCAGTGGAAAAGACGGAAGAGAGGGTGCCCTGACAGCGATCGGCGCTGTATCTCCTCCAGGTGGTGATATCTCCGAGCCGGTTTCCCAGGCTACACTTCGAATCGTAAAGGTATTCTGGGGACTGGACGCAAACCTTGCATACAAACGTCATTTCCCGGCGATCAACTGGCTGACCAGCTATTCTCTGTATCTGGACAGCGTTGGCGGATGGTTTGACGAAAATGTAGCGAATGACTGGATGAAGCTCCGTCAGAGAATGATGACCCTTCTTCAGGAAGAGGCAGAGCTGGAAGAAATCGTAAAGATGGTAGGTATGGATGCGCTTTCTCCGGGTGACCGACTGAAAATGGAAGCAGCCCGTTCCATCCGAGAGGATTTCCTCCACCAGAACTCTTTCCACGAGATCGATACCTACACATCTCTGGAAAAACAGCACAATATGATGCGTCTGGTACTTGCATTTTATGATGCGGGACTGGATGCGCTGAAACAGGGTGCGGATATCAATGATATCGTAAAGCTTCCGGTACGTGAGCAGATCGGCCGTTATAAATATACAAAAGAAGATCAGCTGGCAGCAGAGTATGAGAAGGTAACCCGCCAGCTTGCAGCAGAGACTGCAGAACTTCTGGAAAAGGAGGGCCTGTAAAATGCCAAAAGAATATAGGACCATACAGGAAGTTGCCGGCCCTTTGATGCTGGTACGGGGCGTTGAAGATGTGGCATTTGACGAGCTTGGTGAGATCGAGCTTGCCGATGGCGAAACAAGAAGATGCCGTGTTCTGGAGATCGACGGAAGCAATGCACTGGTGCAGCTGTTTGAGAGCTCCACGGGTATCAACCTTTCCAACAGCAAGGTACGTTTCCTGGGACGGAGCATGGAGCTTGGTGTATCCGGCGATATGCTGGGCCGTGTTTTTGACGGACTGGGACGTCCCATTGATGACGGCCCGGAGATCCTTCCGGAAGAGAGAAGAGATATCAATGGACTTCCCATGAATCCGGCGGCCAGAAGCTATCCGGAGGAGTTTATCCAGACGGGTGTATCTGCGATTGACGGACTGAACACCCTGGTACGTGGACAGAAGCTTCCGATCTTCTCCGCATCCGGTCTTCCCCATGCACAGCTTGCAGCACAGATCGCAAGACAGGCGAAGGTACGCGGAAAAGATGAGCAGTTTGCCGTTGTATTTGCAGCCATGGGTATCACTTTCGAGGAGTCAAACTTCTTTGTAGAGAGCTTTAAGGAAACCGGAGCTATAGATCGTACTGTTCTGTTTGTGAACCTGGCAAATGACCCGGCTGTTGAGCGTATCGCTACTCCGCGAATGGCACTGACAGCGGCTGAATATCTTGCCTTCGAAAAAGACATGCACGTTCTTGTAATCCTTACGGATATCACAAACTATGCGGATGCGCTCCGTGAGGTTTCCGCGGCTCGTAAGGAGGTTCCGGGACGTCGTGGATATCCCGGATATATGTACACAGATCTTGCTTCTCTTTATGAGCGTGCAGGCCGTCAGAAAGGAAAATCAGGAAGTATCACCATGGTTCCGATCCTGACTATGCCCGAGGATGATAAGACCCATCCGATCCCGGACCTTACCGGTTACATCACAGAGGGACAGATCATCCTGAGCCGTGAGCTTTACCGTAAGGGAATCACACCGCCCATCGATGTTCTTCCGTCTCTGTCACGACTGAAGGATAAGGGTATCGGTGAAGGCAAGACAAGAGCAGACCATGCAAACACCATGAACCAGCTGTTTGCCGCATATGCCCGTGGTAAAGAGGCCAAAGAGCTGATGACCATTCTTGGTGAGGCAGCTCTTTCCGATATTGACCTGATTTATGCAAAATTTGCAGATGCTTTCGAGAAGGAATATGTTTCCCAGGGCTATCAGGCTAACCGTGATATTGAGGAAACACTGGCCATCGGCTGGAAGCTGCTTTCCATTCTTCCGAGAAGCGAGCTGAAACGTATCGATGACAAATTCCTTGATCAGTATTACGGAAAAGTATAAAGGGGGGATGATTTGTGGCATCAACACAGGTGAATCCTACCCGTATGGAGCTTACGAAGCAGAAAAAGAAGCTGGTGACTGCAGTACGTGGCCATAAGCTTCTGAAGGATAAGCGGGACGAGCTGATGAGACAGTTCCTGGATCTGGTACGGGAGAATATGGAGCTGCGAAAAAAAGTAGAAGCCGGTATCCGAAGCGCCAACACCAATTTTGTCATTGCAAAAGCAGGAATGTCGGAGGAGACGCTGAATACGGCACTGATGGCTCCCAAGCAGGAAGTTTATCTGGAAACCGGAAAAAAGAATGTCATGAGTGTGGATATTCCTGTTTTTGAATACAAAACAAGAACACCGGATGCTAACGATATCTATTCCTATGGCTTTGCTTTTACATCCAGTGATCTGGACGGAGCGGTAAAATCCCTGGCAGACATCCTGCCGGATATGCTTCGTCTGGCAGAAGTGGAAAAGGCCTGTCAGCTTATGGCTTCCGAGATCGAAAAAACAAGGCGTCGTGTAAATGCCCTGGAGCATGTCATCATACCGGAAGCACAGGCAAACATCAAATACATCACCATGAAGCTGGATGAGAACGAGAGAAGTACCCAGATCCGACTGATGAAGGTGAAAGATATGATGCTGGAGGAGGCACATCATTATAAGGAGCGGGAGGCAGAGCGCGGAGCGTAAAGCGCAGCCATCCTGAAAGAAAAAGAAAGTTATATAGAAAGTTTTAAGTAACGGAAAGGAGATGTCCCTGTACTGTGTGAAATTTCGGCAGTGCAGGGGCGTTTTATTTATAAAATATTTAGCTTTTGTTATCAGAAAATCAAGAAAAATACAGTATAATAGATAATAAGTAAATCAGACAGCTGCAGATGCAGAAATATAAAAGAAAGCTGCTCTGTCTGCTGAAAAATAAAGAAATGAAAAATAAAGAAAGAGGAGAAAGCTGATCTGACCAGGTAAACTGCCGGGCAGCTGCATGGCTATGAACAGCTGGCAAAGCAGATTGCGGTAGCGTCTGATCAGTAAGAGGTATATGAATATTTTACAGTCAATACAACAGCTGGACGGAGAAATCCTTCTCCTGATCCAGCGATATTTAAGAATGGATATGCTGACACCATTTATGAAATCTGTTACATTTCTGGGAAACGGAGGATGGTTCTGGATCCTCTGTGCAGTTGTTCTTCTTGCTGTTCCAAAGACAAGAAAAACAGGCTATGCGGCAGCCTTGTCCTGATCTTCGGGGCAATCGTTACCAACCTGCTTCTCAAAAATATAGTGGCAAGACCAAGGCCTTTTGCGGAAATCGAAGCTCTCATCCCTATGATCACCAAACCGAAGGATTTCTCTTTTCCGTCAGGTCACACCACAGCATCCTTTGCCGTTGCTCTGGTAATGCTCCGGATGCTTCCGAAGAAATTCGGAATCCCGGCAGTAGTCCTGGCAGCACTGGTGGCATTTTCCAGACTGTATCTGGGTGTCCATTATCCGACAGATGTTCTGACCGGATTCGTGATCGCGCTGGTGGGAAGCACGTTGTCAGTATGGATCGTGCGAACGAAACCGGAAGACAAACAGGTACACTAGCATTGTCCATAGGAAATATGAAGCACTTTACCTGGACAAAGTATTGACACGCTGAAGCAAGACGGGGTAAAATTGTAGAACAGTACAACAGATTCTGACTATGGTAGAAATAATGATATGAAACCCTGTAAAATCGGATAAAAGGAGAGAGCACAAAATGATATCAGAAAAAATGAAACCCTACGTAAAAAATAATTCCGCCATCCGTATGATGTTTGAGGAAGGAAACCGCCTCCGTGCGAAATACGGCGCAGACAAGGTTTTTGATTTCAGTCTCGGAAATCCAAGTGTACCGGCACCGGACAGCGTCCGCGAAGCAATTATCGAGCTTGTAAACACTACGGATCCGACTATTCTTCACGGCTATATGAGCAATGCAGGTTTTGAGGATGTACGCCAGACCATCGCAGAATCCCTCAACAGACGTTTCGATACAAAATTTTCCGCAAAGAATCTGATCATGACCGTCGGCGCTGCAAGCGGACTGAATGTGATCCTGAAAACAATCCTGAATCCTGGAGAAGAGGTGATCGTTTTTGCACCCTATTTTCTGGAATACGGTGCATATGTCCGCAATTATGATGGTGTCCTTGTGGAAATCTCTCCAGATACCACAACTTTCCAGCCAAATCTCGCTGAGTTTGAGCAGAAGATCACACCGAAGACAAGAGCGGTTATCGTAAACACCCCACACAATCCTACCGGAGTTGTATATTCAGAAGAAACGATCAAGAAGCTTTCCGCAATCCTGGAAGCAAAACAGAAAGAGTTCGGAACTGTGATCTACCTGATCTCCGATGAGCCATACCGTGAGCTGGCTTATGATGGCGTGGAGGTCCCATACCTGACGAAATATTATAACAATACTGTTGTAGGCTATTCCTACAGCAAATCTCTTTCCCTTCCGGGTGAACGTATCGGATATCTGGTGATCCCTGATGAGGCAGACGGAAGCGAAGAGCTGATCTCTGCAGCAACCATTGCAAACCGTACACTTGGCTGTGTAAATGCACCGTCCCTGATCCAGAAGGTAGTTGCAAAATGTGTAGACGCCAAGACGGATCTTGCAGCTTATGATAAAAATCGGCAGGCACTTTATAATGGCCTGAAAGAATGCGGATTTGAGTGCATCAAACCACAGGGTGCCTTCTATCTCTTTGTAAAATCTCCGGTTGAAGACGAAAAAGCCTTCTGTGAAGCCGGTAAGAAATATAACATCCTTATGGTACCGGGAAGCTCCTTCGCATGCCCCGGTTATGTGAGACTTGCATATTGTGTATCCTATGAGACAATTGTGAATTCTCTTCCTGAATTTAAAAAACTTGCAGCAGAGTATGGCTTGAAATAAACGATCATTACCAAGCAGTTGAATAAAAGATCCCCGGTACAGTCTGTTCATGCAGCCTGTATCGGGGATCTTTTGTAAGAGGGAATAAGCAAATGAAACGTAGCCGGGAGTGAATAGACTCCCGACTGTGTTTCATTAAAAGGATGTTCCACATTTATTTGGCTTTTTCTTTCTTATTTGGCATTTCTCCGTAGTAAGCTTTCAGATAGATATCTTTCAGCTCGGATACAAGCGGATATCTCGGGTTGGCACCGGTACACTGGTCATTGAAGGCCTGCTCGGACATCTCATCCAGAGTTTCCAGGAAATGTTTCTCATCTACGCCGTAATCACGGATCGTCGGCAGGATCTCGATAGTTCTCATAAGCTCATCCAGTTTAGCAAGAAGCTTTTCGAATACTTCTGCATCGTTCTTGCCTGTAAGACCTACAGAACGTCCGATCTCAGCGTAGCGTGCAAGTGTCTTCGGATACTGATACTGTGGGAAAGTACCCATCTTAGTCGGAACCTCAGCACTGTTGTAACGCATAACATCCAGAAGAACAACTGCGTTTGCGATACCGTGTGGCAGGTGGTGGAAAGCACCGAGCTTGTGAGCGAGAGAGTGGTTAACGCCGAGGAATGCATTGGCGAATGCAAGACCTGCCATGCAGGAAGCGTTAGCCATATGATCTCTGGCCTCTACGTCATTGCCATCTTTATATGCACGCGGCAGATACTCAAATACAAGCTTGATCGCTTTCAGTGCAAGACCATCGGTGTAATCGGAAGCCATCATGGAAACATAAGCCTCAATGGCATGTGTCATAACATCGATACCGGAAGCACGGGTAAGTCCCTTCGGTGCGCTCATCATGTTATTGGTATCTACGATCGCCATATCCGGGAGAAGCTCGTAATCAGCCAGTGGCCATTTAACGCCGGTATCCTGATCTGTGATGATGGCGAAAGGAGTAACCTCGGAGCCTGTACCGGAAGAGGTTGGGATCGCTACGAAGTAAGCTTTTTTACCCATCTTCGGGAATGTATAAACTCTCTTACGGATATCCAGGAAGTCCATGGACATATCGGAGAAGTCAGCGTCCGGATTCTCATAAAGCATCCACATAACCTTGCCGGCATCCATTGCGGAACCGCCGCCAAGAGCGATGATGCAGTCTGGCTCAAAGGCTGTCATAGCCTTGGCACCGGCTTTGGCGGAAGCGAGAGACGGGTCAGGAGCTACATCAGAGAAGCATGTATGAACGATGCCCATCTGATCCAGTTTATCTTCAATCGGTTTGGTGTAGCCATTCTTGTAGAGGAAGGAGTCTGTTACGATGAAGCAGCGTTTCTTGCCCATAACAGTACCGAGCTCATCAAGAGCAACCGGCATACAGCCCTTCTTAAAGTAAACCTTTTCCGGTGTTCTCATCCAGAGCATATTCTCTCTCCTTTCAGCAACAGTCTTGGTATTGAGAAGGTGTTTGACACCAACGTTCTCGGATACGGAGTTACCGCCCCAGGAACCGCAGCCAAGAGTAAGGGATGGAGCAAGCTTGAAGTTATAAAGGTCACCGATACCACCCTGGGAAGAAGGTGTATTGATAAGGATACGGCAGGTTTTCATAGCTGCTTCGAATTTATCCATCTTCTCTGTTTCATTTACGTTGATGTAGAGGGAAGAGGTATGACCATAGCCGCCGTCTGCAACGAGCTGCGCAGCCTTTGCAACAGCATCGTCAAAATTCTTGGCCTTGTACATGGCAAGTACAGGGGAAAGCTTCTCGTGTGCGAATTCTTCGCTGATATCAACGGACTCAACCTCACCGATCAGGATCTTGGTCTCAGCCGGTACAGTAACGCCTGCCATTTCAGCGATAGTAGCAGCCTTCTGTCCTACGATCTTGGCATTCAGTGCACCGTTGATAAGGATGGTCTTTCTGACCTTCTCGATCTCGTCTTTTTTAAGAAAGTAGCATCCTCTGTAAAGGAACTCTTCCTTCACTTCTTTATAAATGCTCTCCAGAACAGTTACGGACTGCTCGGAAGCACAGATCATACCATTGTCAAAGGTCTTGGAGTGGATGATGGAGTTAACTGCAAGACGGATATCTGCGCTGTCATCAATAATGGCAGGTGTATTTCCGGGTCCTACACCAACAGCCGGTTTACCGGAGGAGTAAGCTGCTTTGACCATTCCGGGACCACCGGTGGCAAGGATGATATCTGCGTTCTGCATTACCATGTTGGTAAGGTCAAGGCTTGGGATATCGATCCATCCGATGATTCCTTCCGGCGCACCTGCGGCAACAGCTGCTTCCAGAACAACTTTTGCAGCTTCAATAGTGGATTTCTTAGCACGCGGATGCGCTGATGATGATCGCATTACGGGTTTTCAGGGAAATAAGAGATTTATAGATTGCTGTGGAGGTCGGGTTGGTTGTAGGGATAACTGCAGCGATCAGTCCTACAGGTTCCAGGATCTTCTTGAGTCCGTATGCCTTGTCTTCTTCTACAACACCACATGTCTGAGTGTTCTTATATGCATTGTAAACATACTCTGCTGCGTAATGGTTCTTGATAACCTTGTCTTCCATGATACCCATGCCTGTTTCCTCAACAGCCATTTTGGCAAGAGGGATACGCATCTTGTCAGCAGCAGTAGCAGCTGCCTTAAAGATCTTGTCAACCTGCTCCTGTGTGTAGGTAGCAAAGATCTTCTGTGCTTCTTTCATTGCAGCCATTTTCGCGGTCAGGGCTTCTGGAGTGTCGATGATGGTAGGGATAGTTTCTTTCTTTGCCATGTGGAATCCTCCTGTTTTCATATGATAATGGTCTGTGGTCCTGCGGGCTTATCCTTTTTTCGCCGGCAGATGCTGCAGAGTTTTTGTAAGTCCCCGCGCTGCGTTTCGTTGTTGATTCAATCTGATTGAATTCAGTTTTCGATACTGATATAGTAATCAAAATTCATGAAAAACGCAAATTCTGAAATTTTGTCGCTATGTGCAAATGACGAACAGAAAAATCGGGGAAAATACTGTAAATTTTACTTTGCAGAACGCTGAATTATTGGAAAAATCTTAAAAAAAATTTTTGAAATTCAGCACTGTGCACAAAAAAATATGTTAAAAAAATTGTCAGCACTGACAAAAAACATGCACACATATGAAGGTGGGCAAAAGATAAAACGCAGCATGTAGTTAAAATATTAACGTTAAACTTTTGTCAAACGATCATGTACACATTATAATTCAAGTGATTCCAGACGTCAATAGAGAATTCGATAAATAATTAACAAAAATACGGAATAATTTTGATAAAAAAATCACAAAAATATTGTGGCAAAGTAAAGCGTGATAACATAAGAAACCAAAAAACTTGAAATTATTTAAATTTTCAGAATAATTAGGCGGAAATTATCGGGATTTTTTTCAGAAATGCAGAAAAAAACTGCCATACAGGAAATGCTTCCCATATGGCAGTTTATATAAATATAGGTCAGGCGGATAAAAGCATCCGCATTCACTATGCGGCTTTGCGCCGAATTACTGTAAAAGGTTTCTGCTCAACAGTAAATGATAGCCAGGTTCGATCAGCTCTTGCGGAATGCGGCACGTTTTCTGTCTCTGGAGTCCAGAATACGTTTACGGATACGAAGCTTGTCGGTGTTACCTCAAGAAGCTCATCCTGGTCGATGAATTCAATGGCCTGCTCAAGACTTAAGATCTTTGGCGGAACAAGCTTCAGTGCATCGTCAGCGGAAGAGGAACGAGTATTGGTAAGGTGCTTGGTCTTGCAGACATTCAGTTCGATATCCTCGGCCTTTCCGTTCTGTCCGATGACCATACCGCTGTAAACCTTCTCGCCAGGTCCGACAAAGAGAGTACCACGCTCCTGAGCAGAGAAAAGACCGTAGGTAACAGTTTCGCCTGCCTCGAAAGCGATGAGGGAACCCTGTTTACGGTACGGGAAGTCTCCCTTGTATGGTGCGTATCCGTCAAACATGGTGTTCAGGATACCGGTACCCTTGGTGGAGGTAAGGAATTCGTTACGGAATCCGATCAGTCCACGGGAGGGGATGGAGAACTCGAGACGTACAGTTCCGTCGCTTGCTGTGCTCATACCCTGAAGCTCACCTTTACGCTCGCTGAGTTTCTGGATGATAGTACCGGAAAATTCTTCCGGAACGTCAACGTATGCGATTTCGATCGGCTCCAGTTTACGTCCACGCTCGTCTGTGTGATAGAGAACCTCCGGTTTGCTGACTGCAAACTCGTATCCCTCACGGCGCATGTTCTCAATAAGAACGGAGAGGTGAAGCTCACCACGGCCGGAAACCTTGAAGCACTCGGTTGTATCGGTGTCTTCTACACGAAGGCTGACGTCTGTGTTCAGCTCACGGTAGAGACGGTCACGAAGGTGACGGGAAGTGATGTATTTACCTTCCTGTCCTGCAAGAGGACTGTCGTTTACAAGGAAGTTCATGGAGATTGTTGGCTCGGAAATCTTCTGGAACGGAATGGACTCCGGGTTGTCTCCTGCACAGAGGGTATCTCCAATGTGGATATCCGCGATACCGGAGATTGCAACAATAGCTCCGATGGTAGCGCTTTTAACTTCAACTTTGTTCAGTCCGTCAAATTCGTAGAGTTTGCTGATCTTTACGCGCTCGTGTTTGTCAGGGTCATGATGGTTCAGAAGCATCAGCTCCTGGTTCACGGAAATGGTTCCGCGCTCAACCTTACCGACACCGATACGGCCTACATACTCATTGTAGTCGATGGTGCTGATAAGAACCTGCGTATCTCCGTCCGGATCTCCCTCCGGAGCAGGAATCGCATCAAGGATGGTCTCAAAAAGCGGAGCCATATTCTCAGGTTTGTCCTCAAGGTTACGAACTGCATAGCCGGCTTTTGCGGAGGCATACAGGAACGGGCAGTCCAGCTGTTCGTCAGATGCGTCCAGATCCATGAGAAGCTCCAGAACCTCGTCGACAACCTCCTCCGGACGTGCTTCCGGACGGTCGATCTTATTGATGCAGACAATAACATGCAGGTTCAGTTCGAGAGCTTTACGAAGTACAAATTTAGTCTGAGGCATGGCACCCTCGAAGGCGTCCACAAGAAGAATAACGCCGTCTACCATCTTCAGCACACGCTCTACCTCGCCGCCGAAGTCCGCATGACCTGGAGTATCGATGATATTGATTTTTACATCCTTATAATGAACTGCGGTGTTTTTGGAGAGAATCGTAATGCCGCGCTCACGCTCAATATCGTTGGAGTCCATGACACGTTCCTGGACTTCCTGGTTCTCACGGAAAACACCGCTCTGTTTCAAAAGCTCGTCAACAAGTGTTGTTTTACCGTGATCGACATGGGCGATAATGGCCACGTTACGAACATCTTCACGCTTGGTCTTCATATAATCCAAATCCTTTCTTTCCATATATAAGTAAATCTTTTTGTTAAAATGATGTCCAATTTATAGTCTATCACATTTTGTGAGATTACAAGACATAAAAAAATATTTTTGGTTTTTCATTTTTCAGGCATATTATACCGTAAATACACATAGATTGATATAGACGAAATACACGAAGAGGAAGGAGAGCTACTTATTATGGCAGATAAAATTATTGAAAACAATCAGGTATCCGTTATGGGACGGATCGCTACGGGGTTTACTTTCAGCCATCAGGTCTTTGGAGAAGGATTTTACATGATGGATATCCTGGTAAAACGTCTCAGCGATTCGGAGGACAGGATCCCGGTGATGGTGTCTGAGCGGCTGATCGATATCACACAGGATTATGTGGGAGAATATATCGAGATCCACGGACAGTTCCGATCCTATAACCGTCATGAAGAAAAGAGAAACCGGCTTGTGCTTTCAGTCTTTGCCCGGGAAGTGAAGTTTGTGGGGGAGGACGAAGAAACTGTGCCGGTCAATCAGATCTTTCTGGACGGATATATCTGTAAACCGCCTGTATACAGAAAAACACCGTTGGGAAGAGAGATCGCAGATCTTCTGATGGCAGTCAATCGACCTTACGGAAAATCCGATTACATACCATGTATATGCTGGGGAAGAAATGCCAGATATGCTTCTGCTTTTGAAGTAGGCGGGCATGTACTGATCTGGGGCAGGATCCAGAGCAGGGAGTACATGAAACGGATTAGTGAAAACGAAACAGAAAAAAGGATTGCCTATGAAGTTTCGGTGAGTAAATTGGAATATGTTGAGTAACATTGGATATATTTTGGAATAGTGGTGAGAACATTAAGGTAACACTTGCATTTCCAGCCAATCTGCGGTAATATTAAAAAAATCAGAAAAATGGGGAATTACCGGTTTCACTAACAGTAAGAGGAAAAATCATGGAAAGAGAAATAACAGAGGTTTATTGCGGGAACGGGAAAGGAAAGACAACTCTGGCTGTAGGCCGGGGGCTGCGCTTTGCTACACAGGGAAAAAGTGTGATCATCATACAGTTCCTCAAGGGCAGGGAACGCAGAGAACTGGATTTCCTTGAGGAACTGGATAATTTTGATTTCAAGATTTTCCGTTTCGAAAAAATGGACACCTGCTATAATGACCTGAGTGAGCAGGAAAAGGCAGAAGAGAGAACGAATATTCTCAATGGCCTTAATTTCGCACGGAAGGTAATTGCTACCAGAGAGTGTGATTTTCTGCTGCTGGATGAGATCCTCGGGCTTATGGATAAAGGAATCGCTCCAGTTGAGACGATCATCGATATGCTTAAGCAGAAGGATGAAAGTATGCATATAATTATGACCGGACGCTGGCTTCCGGATGCTTTGAAGCCCTATGTGGATAGTATTACCACGATAACAACAGAGCTGACTGACCAGGAACGGGAATAAGCAATATTTCACAGAAGAAAGAAGGAGGAAGACAAATGGCAATTTTTAAAGGAACAGGCGTTGCAATCGTAACACCTATGCATGAAGACGGTAAGGTGAATTTTGAGAAACTTGAGGAGATCCTTGAGGATCAAATCGCGAACAGCACAGACGCCATCGTTATCTGTGGAACAACAGGAGAATCTTCTACTCTGACACACGGAGAGCATCTTCAGACAATTAAGTTCACAATTGATAAAGTTAACAAACGTGTGCCTGTTATCGCAGGAACAGGTTCCAATTGTACAGAGACAGCGATCATGATGTCCAAGGAAGCAGCTTCCTATGGCGCAGACGCTCTTCTTATTGTAACACCTTACTATAACAAGGCTACACAGAAGGGTCTTATCGCTCATTACACAGCAATTGCCAATGCAGTTCCGGAAACTCCGCTCATCATGTACAACGTACCGACCGTACAGGCTGCAACATCCAGCCGGCTACAGCAGCTTACCTTGCAAAGAATGTAAAGAACATTGTCGGAATCAAGGAAGCAACAGGAGATCTTTCCCAGATCGCCAAGATGATGTCTCTGGCAGACGGACAGCTTGAGCTTTACTCCGGAAATGATGATCAGGTACTTCCGATTCTTTCTCTTGGCGGACTTGGAGTTATTTCCGTACTTTCCAACGTTGCACCGAAGTTTACACATGACATGGTCATGAAATATTTCGACGGCGACACCAAGGGAGCAACAGAGGATCAGCTGAAAGCTCTTCCGCTGATCAATGCGCTGTTCAGCGAAGTAAATCCGATTCCTGTTAAGACAGCTATGAATCTTATGGGAATGAACGTAGGGCCGCTTCGTATGCCGCTCTGCGAGATGGAAGAGGACACAAAGGCAGCTCTTGCAAAAGAGATCGAGAAATTCGGCCTTAAGCTTGCTAAGTGATCTGACTGTAAGCGAAAGGTAAAGGAGAATATACTATGGTAAAAATCATCATGCACGGCTGCAACGGACATATGGCCAGGTCATCAGCGGCATTGTGGAGAAAGATCCGGATGCTGAGATCGTAGCAGGTATTGATATTGCAGATCAGGGAAAAAACAGCTATCCGGTATTTACCGATATTGACGCATGTCAGGTAGAGGCAGATGCGATCATTGATTTTTCTTCCGCAAAGGCAACAGACAAGCTTCTTGAGTACAGCGCGGCACGCCAGATCCCGGTTGTTCTGTGCAGTACCGGTTTAAGCCAGGAGCAGCTTGCAAAAGTGGAAGAAACATCCCGAAAGGTAGCAGTGCTGAAATCCGCAAACATGTCTCTTGGTATCAACACACTTCTGAAGCTGGTTCAGGACGCAGCCAGGGTTCTTGCAGCTGCAGGCTTTGATATGGAGATCGTAGAGAAACATCACCGCCTGAAATTAGACGCACCAAGTGGTACTGCACTTGCGCTGGCAGACAGCATTAATGAAGCTATGGATAATCAGTATCATTATGTATATGACCGCAGCCAGAAACGTGAAAAACGCGATGATAAGGAGATCGGTATCTCCGCAGTTCGCGGCGGAACTATCGTAGGTGAGCATGAGATAATTTTTGCAGGTCAGGACGAAGTGATCGAGTTCAAGCATACTGCATATTCCAAGGCTATTTTTGGAAAAGGTGCTGTAGAAGCAGCCAAATTTCTTGCAGGCAAACCGGCAGGACGTTATGATATGAGTGACGTGATCGGCTGATCCTGACAGATTGAGCCGCAACAGAATAAAATTACAGGTAATACAGACGGGGTTCGTGTAAGATCGGACCCCGTCTTTTTTTGATGAAATTGCGGTTTTTGAAATTTTTCCCAGAATAGGATAGCGGAAAAAGTGCCATATTAGGAATACAGAATTTTTCAGAAAAAGGAGAAGATCATATGAAAAAATGGAAGGCGATTCTTTTTGGTACTTTGCTTACCCTGTCTCTGTGTACATTTACAGCCTGCGGCACAGAGGTAAACAATGCGGATGAAACAGTGGATGAAAAAGATAAAAACATGAAGGATAAGGAAAAAGATACAAACGAAAATACTGCCGCAGAAGATGAAACTATGGAAGAAAAAGCAGACAATGACGGTGTGAAGGACAATGGAGAGAGCATTAAGGATTCCGGCACGGATAACAATGAGATGTCCGATGGAAATATTACCGTGACGCCTGCAGGAAATGGAAATAACGGGACAGCAGCACCCGGAGCTGCGGATGCTGACAGAAACGAAAATGACGGAACTGTATCCGGTGAGCTGGGTGACAGTGTAAAGGACCTTGGCGACGGTGTAGGTAATGCAGTGGATGATATCGGAAACGCAGTGGGAAATGCGGTAGAAGGAAGATAACAGATATTTTACCACAGCATTGCATAAAACTGTTTCAGATGCTATTATCAGTGCATGGAAAGAAAATGGAGGACAGGATTATGAAATTCAGACCATGCATTGATATACATAACGGAAAAGTAAAACAGATCGTAGGAGGAAGCCTGAAGGATCAGGGGGATCAGGCGGCAGAAAATTTTGTGTCAGAGCAGGATGCGGCATTCTATGCAGAGCTTTATAAGAAGGCAGGATTAAAAGGCGGTCATGTGATCCTTCTGAACGGAAAGGATTCCCCGAACTATGAAGCGACGAAAGCCCAGGCACTTCAGGCTCTGGGAAAATATCCCGGAGGGCTTCAGATCGGAGGCGGCATCTGCCCGGAGAATGCGGCAGAATATCTGGAGGCTGGCGCCAGCCACGTGATCGTAACCTCCTATGTGTTTAAAAACGGAGTGATCTCCTGGGAAAATCTGGAGAAGATCCGTGATGCTGCAGGGAAAGAACATCTTGTACTTGACCTGAGCTGCCGCAAAAAAGATGGCAAATATTATATTGTCACAGACCGATGGCAGAAATTTACAGAAGAGATCGTGACACCGGAGCTGATGGAAAGGCTTGGAAGCTTCTGCGACGAATTTCTGGTCCATGCAGTGGATGTGGAAGGAAAGGCCCGAGGTGTGGAAACAGAGCTTGCAAAGCTTCTGGGACAGTATACAGCCCATCCGGTGACCTATGCAGGCGGTGTGGGTTCTATGGCAGATATTGAAGAGCTTCGAAAAGCAGGTCAGGGCAGACTGGATGTGACTGTTGGCAGTGCTTTGGATATTTTTGGCGGAAGTATACCCTTTGAAGCTCTGGCTAAAATGAAATAGTATATACAAATAGTGAAGCAGATGCTTTTGTCCCATCAATCTTCTGGCACTGGTGTGCAGATATACATTTGTAATGAATTAATTAGATGAAATACTCTAATAGTTTGCGCATTCACGACAAAAAAAACATTTTGAAGGAATATATCGAAATAAATTGGAAAAAATTTTATGAAATTTTTTGAAAAAGTGATGTTTAAAATTCAATTTAATAATGTTATAATAGCAACATAAAACAGCAA
>ENA-OQIM01000200-OQIM01000200.1-human-gut-metagenome-genome-assembly--contig:-NODE-200-length-21274-cov-2.618480_pt1 | contig 21274 bp, 27 predicted proteins | sample MGYA00242579_ERZ504744 | MGnify/ENA primary metagenome ERZ504744 (study PRJEB26092, sample SAMD00036441) | human gut metagenome | host: Homo sapiens | study: EMG produced TPA metagenomics assembly of...
GAGAGTGGAATTTCTTCTGGAACACGGCTTTGTGGACAAGATCGTAAAGGCGTGAGGAGCAGAGGATCGTATTGGCGGATATTCTGGAGATTACATCAGGATAAGTCTGAATAATGTACAGTCCAATAATACGGACATTAAAAATGGGTTCAAGTCTGACAATCAGGAATCGATGAAAACTGTTGAGGAAGATAATAGGATCTGGCCGGACTTCGTTCCATCCGGAGATTTCACTCCCTGGGAACATGTTCAGCTTGCCAGAGCCAAAACACGTCCTACAGGAAAGGACTACATCGAAGCGCTTTTTGACGATTTCATGGAATTTCACGGAGACCGTCACTGCGGGGATGATCCGGCAGTGATCGGTGGTGTGGCATTTTTCCACGGACAGCCGGTAACTGTCCTTGCACAGGAAAAAGGAGAGGGTACAAAGGAAAACATTACCCGGAATTTCGGAATGGTATCTCCGGAGGGGTACTGGAAATCCCTGCGCCTGATGCAGCAGGCAGAGAAATTTCACCGTCCGGTGATCTGCCTTGTAGATACACCAGGCGCATTCTGCGGGCTGGAAGCAGAGGAACGTGGACAGGGTGAAGCCATTGCAAAAAATCTCTATACACTGGCAGGTCTCACAGTGCCGGTGCTTTCCGTTGTGATCGGTGAAGGCGGAAGCGGAGGTGCCCTTGCCTTGGCGGTGGCAGATGAGGTATGGATGCTGGAGCATTCCGTTTATTCCATCCTCGTCCCGGAGCTTTGCTCCATTCTCTGGAAAGACAGCAAAAAGGCAAAGGAAGCAGCAGCAGTGATGAAGCTCACAGCTGCAGACCTTTACCAGATGGGGATGATCGAGCATGTGATTCCGGAAGCAGAGCCTGTAAGCCGTGAGAACATAAATGATATCGCAGGTTATCTGGAAAACGGAATTGCGGATTTTCTTGAGAAATATGGCGAAGAAGAGCCGGAGAAGCTTCTGGAACATCGCTATGAACGTTTCCGGAAAATGTAGAAGCAATAAGTGCAGTGATTTTGTAGCCCGCAAAGTAAAAATCCAGTGGAAAAAATGCCATATTTATGTTACGATGGCTTCATAAACAGAGAACCGGAGAAGCTTTTTGCTCCGGAGAAACAGGAGCGGGTAGAGTGGACAATCGGGAAGTTATAAATGACGTGCTGGTGAATCTGTTCAATGAGATCCTCCGACTGGAGGAGGAAGCCATCATCACAGATAAATATAAAGATATTTCCAACAATGATATGCACATTATCGAGGCTGTAGGTCTTGGAGGGGGGAACATGTCCTCCATTGCAGCCAAGCTTAAGATCACCGTAGGCTCCCTCACAACATCTATGAACAGTCTTGTAAAAAAAGGCTATGTGAAGAGAGAACGAAGTGAGAAGGACCGGCGTGTGGTATTTATTCAGCTTACAAATAAGGGACGTATGGCATATCATCATCATGCGGAGTTTCACAGGCAGATGACAGAAGCGGTGATCGCAGAGCTGAATGAGAATGAGACAGAAGTGCTGGTAAAAGCACTGGACGGACTGCGTAAATTTTTCAGACAGTATCATGAACAATAAAGAAACGTATAATAAAAGCATCCGGATCGGTAATAAAGGACAATTACCGATCCGGATGCTTTTTGCATAACAGGTATTTTCGACACGGACATTTATTGAAAATGATATTAAATGTCGCCTTTGTTTTTGTGGTACGAGAGTTTATTCGTCCCAGCCATCCTGGAAGCGGATATTTACAGAGATATTGCGGACAACGTCTCCCTCCTGAAGCTCCAGATCGCTCTCATCGGAAACCGGAGGAAGCTTTCCCTCAAATTCCATAAGCTCTGTGTAGATCCAGTCGTATGCAGCTGCATTGGCATTTTCGATGGCATCATCCAGCGTGTCACCGTTGGCTTCACAGCAGGCAAGATCCGGAAAAAAAGCATTGTATTTTTTGTCCTCTGTGGGACGGAAAACTGCGGGATATATAAATTTCATAGGTAAGATTCCTTCTTTTTTAAAATGAAGTGATTCGTGTAATACCATGAATATGGATAGTTTACCTGACCAAGGTAAGTATATACCAATTTCAGAATGAGGGCAAGCGAGTTCATGATCCAATGAAGATCTAAATAAGAACAGCAGAGTTTTGGGAATGCTATAATACTAGAAAATTGATTCGTATATAAGTAAAAATGATAGATATATAACCCTTTTGTCCTTGTATATAGGAAATATAGATGCTATACTGTGTAATACAGAGTATGAACGGGGGGTCGAAAGACTGACGGGAGGTACAGCTATGATTTATACAGCTTTGACGAAAAAAGCTATGAAGGTGGCATACGAGGCACATCATGGACAGACAGATCGAAGCGGGACACCTTATATCTTTCATCCATTTTATGTAGCGGAGCAGATGGATGATGAACTCAGTGTATGTACGGCACTTCTGCACGATGTGATAGAAGATACAGAGATCACATTTGAGGATCTTACCGGAGAATTTCCGGAAGAGGTTGTGGAGGCCTTACGTTGTCTTACAAGAGATAAGAATATGAATTATTTCGATTATATCCGGAAGCTTAGGAAGAATCCGATCGCAAAAAAAGTGAAGCAGGCTGATCTGCTCCACAATTCTGATGTAACACGTCTTTCTGACTGCGAAAATATGTCTGCTGAACAGATATCACGGCTGCATGGAAGATATAAACGGGCTTTGGAGATACTTCATGATGCAGGTGATATTATTTTCGCACAAGTCATTTATTGACTTTTATTCAGTTTTTTCATGCGCATGATCCACACAAAATATCCGTGACCTCAGATATTATTGTGGATCTTCTTAGTGGAAGTATGGATTTCTTGCATTGATCTCTATGTAGCATTTGATCGCATATTTGATAAATTCTATGATTTTTTTCATTTTATTTTCCTCCTCTTTTCTTTAACTTACAAATGCATTATAATAAACTCTCGGAAATATTACGTGCCAAAAACACAGAAAAAGTAGTCAAATATTGCGGAGAGAAAAATCCATGTTTCCAGTATACGAAGAAAAAAAGAAGAATCTCCATATTCATCTGCGGACCTCAGCCCATGCTTCACCCCATCTTCATAACTCCATAGAGTTTATCTATATCACAGAGGGAACTCTGGAGCTTGGTATGGGACAGGAGCTTTATCATATGGAAGAGGGAGATTTTGCAGTGATCTTTCCGGATGTGATCCATCACTATCAGGTGTTCTCTCCGGGAGAAAACAAAGCAGTCTATCTCTGGGCAAAGCGGTATTGATTGGTAAGTTTGCGGATATCATTCAGAACAGCTGTCCGGAAGACCCGGTTATAAAAAAGGAGCAGGTGCATCCGGATATTGTAAATGCGGTACGGTGTCTCAGGGCAAACCGTAAGGAGAAGGATGATAATCTTGCAGTGGAACAGGCGTATGTGCAGATCCCGGGATTTGAAAGTCAGAGGACTTTTAACCGGGTATTCCGGGAACGGTACCGGATGACACCAAGAGAATACAGAACATTATATAAAGAAAAATATTTACGAGAGGAACAGACATGATCACAGTAGAGCTGGAACATTTCAGCCTTGATAAAATATGCGATTCCGGACAGTGCTTCCGGATGAGAAAGCTTGGAGACGGACATTTTTCCATGGTGGCGGGAGACCAGTATCTGGAAATGTATCAGAAAGACGGAGTGGTGGATTTCTGCTGCTCTCAGGAGGAATTTATCTGTTACTGGGTGCTTTATTTTGATCTGGATACGGATTATGAAGCTTACATGAATGCTGCTAATCCACGGGATAAATATCTGGGTGCCGCAATAAAGGCAGGAGACGGGATACGGATATTAAGACAGGATCTCTGGGAAATGATCGTTACGTTTCTGATATCTCAGCAGAACAATATCAAGCGTATCCGCAAATGTATCGAAACCATCTGCCGGAAGTACGGAGAGCGAAAAAATTCATCTGCAGGTGTGGAGTACTACGCTTTTCCGACTGTAGAGGCGCTGAGTCAGGCAACGGAAGAGGAGTTAAGAGGATGCGGCTTGGGATACCGGGCAAAATATATCGCAGTAACGGCCAGGACCATTGCATCCGGCCAGATCTCTCTGGAAAAAATCTATGATATGCGTTACCATCAGGCAAAGAAGGAGCTGATGAAGCTTTGTGGTGTGGGAGAAAAGGTAGCTGAGTGTATCTGCCTGTTTGCACTGCATCATATGGATGCTTTTCCCATAGATACCCACATCCGTCAGGTCATGGACGTGCATTACAAAAGAGGATTTCCCAACCGCAGATACAGAGGAATGCGTGGAATCATGCAGCAGTATATTTTTTACTATGACTTGTACTCATAGACTGCGGATGCTATCATAGGTGAAAATAAAGGAAAAATCCACGGAGGAAAAAGTAATCAGAAAATATTTACTGCGATTGAGACAACCACGTATAAAAAAGAAAGAAAACAGATATTATATCCGGGGCTATAAGGGAACGGAAGTGATCATCCGTACAGATCATGAGATCCTGAAGAGGATTGCCTACAGGCGTACCTGCGTGAAACAAGTCTGCATTCCTGGAAGATACGAAACAGAAACAAAATATATCTATACAAGAAAAGAAAACAGAAGAAGCCGCCCAGTCATAGTTCGGGCATTCCGACCGGGAGAGAAACTGCTATGCCACGTGCCGTGCGGACAGTGCTCCATGCTCTTTCCTATGGCGGGATCGAAGTGGAGGCTTCCAGAAAGCTGGCAGATCTTAAGAAGATGGATCCTATGAGGATCTTTTACAGGACACTGGATGCGGAAGTTTATAACGGAGACTATAAAGTGCCGATCCGTCTGTTTTTTCCAACAGAAGAGGACATGGAAAACGGTGCCGCCTCCGGAAAAAAACCACCGGTGATCCTGTTTTTCCATGGCGGTGGCTGGGTTACGGAAAGTGTAGAGAATTATCAGCGGGTTTGTGCCAGAATGGCACAGTCTACCGGTCAGATCGTGGCGTCTGTTGAATACAGGCTGGCACCGGAATACCGTTTCCGGTGGGACTGATGGATTGTTATGCAGCTGCGAAGACTTTTTTACACCAATCGTTTTCTTTTGAATACGGATCCGGATCGTATCACCATTATGGGAGATAGTGCAGGCGGAAATCTGGCAGCGGCTGTATGTATGATGGCCAGAGACCGCGGAGATTTTTTCCCAAAAAACAGATCCTTATTTATCCGGCACTGAACAACTGTTATACGGAAGACTCTCCTTTTGAATCCGTAAAAACAAATGGAACCGGTTATCTTCTCACAGCGGAGAAGATGGAAGATTATCTGAAATTCTATGAGAGTTGTCCGGAAGACAGGAGGAATCCCTATTTTGCGCCGATCCTGGAGAAGAATTTTCGAAATATGCCGGATACACTGATACTTACCGCTGAGTTCGATCCTCTTCGGGATGAAGGTGAGGCATTTGGTGAAAAACTGAAGGAAGCGGGAAATCGTGTGGAAGTGCACAGGATCGCAGGTGCGTTTCACGGGTATTTTGCACTGGGGATCAAATTTCTGCATGTGCAGGAAAGCTTTGCATATGTAAATCGTTTTCTGGAAACAGAGGAACAGGAAGAAGGAAAGCATCATGAAGAACGAATATGCACAGTGGAGAAAACTTGACAATGCGGCGCTGGCGTTCCCGGCGGTGACAGGAAAGAATGACACCAGGGTATTTCGTTTTTACTGTGAACTGAAAGAAGAGATAAAAGAAGAAAACCTGCAGGAAGCCCTGGAGAGGACATTGGAAAAATATCCTCTTTTCCGTGCAGTTTTAAGAAAGGGACTGTTCTGGTTTTATCTGGAGAGACGTGATATTCCGGCAGTGGCAAAGAAAGAAGCAGGTGCACCCTGCAGCGGACTTTATATTCCGGACAAAAAAACGCTTCTTTTTCGGGTGAGCTATTATAAGAACAGGATCAATTTCGAGGTATTTCATGCGCTGACGGATGGAACGGGAGCCATGCATTTTCTGATGGAGCTGGTGAAAAATTATCTTCAGGAGACGCACCCATCCGCAGAGCTTCCGGAGCTTTTTTCGGATGAAAACATTACGGGCAGGGATATGGAGGAGGACAGCTTTTCCCAGTATTATTCCTCCGACGCGCCAAGAAAGAGAGAGTCCAAGAAGCCTGCCTTCCAGTTAAAAGGCGAGAAGCTCAGGCAGGAGGATATGAGTATCACGGAAGTCTGTATTCCGGTAAAAGAGATCCACGCCCGTGCAAAAGCGGCCGGTGTGTCGATCACGGTTTTTCTTACGGCAGCACTTATCTGGGCGATCCATGAAGAAGTACCTCAGAATCAGGCGAAAAAGCCCATTGGTCTGATGATCCCGGTAAATTTGAGAAATTATTTTCCGTCCCGGTCTATGGCAAATTTTTTTCGGATGGATCGAGATCAGCTGTTATTTTCAGCCTGATACAGCCTTTGAGGATATTCTGAGATCCGTAAAGGAGCAGTTTGCAAAGGAACTGAGTAAGGACGTGATCGAAGCAAAGCTGAATGATCTGGTAAGCCTGGAGAAAAATCCGATCCTGCGTCTGGTACCACTGGAGATCAAAACCCCGTTCCTTCTTGCCGGGACGACTCTCGGAGGGAGGTCTATCACGGCGATCTATTCCAATGTGGGGATCATCCGGATGCCGGAGGAATATCGGAAATATATTCAGAGATTCGGACTTTTTGCAAGCACGGACAGTCTGCAGCTGTGTTCCTGTTCTTTTGGAGATGAGATGGTTTTAAGCTTTACGTCCAAGATCCCCAATGGAAATATTGAGCGGAATTTTGTGGAGAGACTGAAAAATGAGCAGGTATCCTGTACAATTCGGGAGAATGATCTTCCGGGACAGAAAGAGGAGCAGAAACAGCAGATGAAGCTTTTTGAGAGCTTTACATTTCTGTGTATTGTGCTGGCTGTGGTATGTAATCTGATCGATTATCTGCTGGATAGTCATATAGGCTGGGCCTGGTTTGTGACTGCAGGGGCGTTCTGCACCTGGCTGATGGTTTCAGTGGCTTATGTGAAGCGGCGGAATCTTCTGAAGAATGAGATGTGGCAGCTGGTGATCGCAGCTGTTGCAGGAGTGCTTTGGGATGTGTTTACCGGCTGGCGTGGCTGGTCTGTGGATTATCTGCTTCCTCTGGCTTCGCTTGCTGTGATCTGCTCCATGTGGGTGATCACTGCGGTACAGAAGCTGGAGGTGGCGGAATATATGATCTATCTTCTGGAAGCAGGAGCTTTCGGAGGAGTGATCCCTGTGATCCTGCTGGCTGCCGGTGTGGTAACGGTGCTGTATCCGTCGCTGATCTGTATATGCGTCAGCTTTCTGATGCTGGTATGGCTGTTCCTGTTTAAGAGGAAAGATATGGTGCGGGAGATGCAGAAGAAATTCCGTGCATAGAAAATAAAAACAACCGTCGATCTGCAGAGGACTTTTTGAAGATCTGTCTGCAGACCGGCGGTTGTTTAGCAAATAAAGGAAGTTCCCTGCAGAGCTGCGAAAAGCAATAAGCAGAGGGGAAAACTTGCCCGGTGTTCGGAGATCAGAATCCGAAGTCCTCATAGTCCTCAGGTGTGAACTTATGATAGATCATATGCTCACCCTCCAGGGACAGACAATACCGGTAGTCATCCGGAATCCCGTCTTCGAAATATACAAGATAATCAAATCCGGTTCCGGTTGTTTTTTCCATGTGTACATGGTCGGAATAAGCATGAAAAACGTCCATCACTTCATCCAGAGTACAGCCATGACGGGCAACCGTGCCTATAAAGCGTACCAGAAATTCACTCGGCTTCCGGTTTTCGTGAACGTAGTCCGAGGCCTGAGGCGGCAGGGTGATGCAGAAACGCCCGTTTTTGGAAGAAGCCGTTACTTTTCCAAGACGGTCACAGGCATGATCTGAGAATTCTTCCATAGCATGCTGCATTTCTTCTTCCGTAAGCTCTGTGCCAAGAAGGCGGTTCAGAGACTGCAGCGGATAATAAAAACGGGTAACTCCGCTCATGTATCCGATCTTTACCTGTTGTTCCTGAATCATATCCAGGAGATTATTTTCCAGTTTTTTGAAATTCATTATGTTTTTCCTTTCCGGGGTCTGAAGGTTTATTGAACTGCATACATTCAGATCCCATTTTTTTCGCAGATATCATTGAGACAGCAGCGGTCACAGTAAGGCTTTGTCCGCGCTGTACAGACTTCTCTTCCATGATTGACAAGACGGTGGCAGAGATCATTGCCTTCTTCCGGAGGGATGATCTTCCAGAGAGCCATTTCCACCTTTTTTGGATCCTTCATGTCATGGACAAGGCCGATGCGGTTGGAAAGGCGGATACAGTGAGTATCTGTTACAATGGCGGGCTTGCCGAATACGTCACCCATGATTAGGTTTGCGCTTTTTCGGCCCACACCGGGAAGTTTCAGAAGCGCGTTAAAGTCTTCCGGCACCTTGTCGTGATACTGTTCGTGGAGAATGCGCATACAGGCGCTGATGTCCCGGGCTTTGCTTTTTCCAAGGCCGCAGGGACGTACAATGGCTTCGATCGCTTCCGGCTCTGCGGCTGCCAGGCTGCCACATCCGGGTATTTTGCATAGAGATCTTGAACAACTACATTGACCCGGGCATCGGTGCACTGAGCTGCCAGACGGACACTTACAAGAAGCTTCCAGGCATCATCATAATCCAGTGTACAGTCTGCATCCGGATATTCCTTTTTTAAACGGCTGATAACTTCATAGGCCAGTTCCTGTGTTGTCATTTGTATATGAACCATCCTTCAATTTCGGTTATATTACTGAATTACTACAGCCAGGATGATACCACAGCATTCGGAGAATTACAAGGTGGACAGGAGTACAGAAGCAGTGTGTGGCATTTGGGGATTTTATCAGCAGAGCAATTTTGGGAATCCCCCCCAGGGGCTTGTTAATACCCTGACAATTTGGTACATTAAACGTGACCTGTGAGGGACCTGATCTCCCTCACGTGAATAGAAAAGTGCGGAGGAATCAACGTGGAAAAACTTCTCGATGAAATCGAATCTTACTGGAGCACCCGTACAGAAGGGTACTCCGAAGTGAATCATAAAGAGCTTGCAGGAACGCAGAAAAACGCATGGCTTAAGGTGCTGACCAGTCAGTTTCCGGACAAACCCAAGGAAGAGATCCGTATCCTGGATATCGGAACAGGCCCCGGATTTTTTCCTGTGATCCTGGCAGAAGCCGGATATCATGTAGATGCAGTGGATTATACGGAAGGAATGCTGGAAAAGGCAAAGGAAAATGCAGGAGACCTTTGCCGGAATATCCGCTTTTTGAGGATGGATGCACAGAAGCTGGATTTGAGGATAATACCTTTGACGTGGTCATTTCCCGAAATCTTACCTGGAATCTGGAGCATCCTGATGTTGCTTATAGAGAGTGGGTCCGTGTACTGAAGGTAGGAGGAAGACTTCTGAATTTTGATGCCAACTGGTACGGTTATCTTTATGAGGAAGAGCAGCGTAAGGCCTACGAAAACGACCGGAAAAATGTGGAAAACAACAGCCTGGATGATCACTATCTCTGTACGGATATTGAGCGCATGGAGCGGATCGCCCTCCAGGTACCGCTGTCAAAGATCAGTCGTCCCCAGTGGGATGTAAAAACTCTCCGGGAAGCAGGACTTCTTGGAATCCGCACAGACACAGAAATATGGAAAACGGTCTGGAGTGAGGAGGAGAGATTAAATTATCAGTCCACACCAATGTTTATGGTAACTGGTGTAAAGCCGGATCATTTCCTGAATCTTCCGGTTGCGGCAGGAGAAAAAACAGAAGGCTTTCTTGAGCTCGGAGATGGAGAATTTGTCCTTCCGGCAACCATCATCCGTGGAAAAGATCCGGGAAAAACCGTTCTCGTCACAGCAGGTCTTCATGCAGGAGAGTATGTGGGAATCCAGACTCTGATCGAGCTGTCGAAGCGGCTGAAGCCGGAAAAGGTAAAGGGCCAGCTGGTTCTGGTAAAGGTGCTGAACCGGGAAGACTTTGAGAAGCGTGCAGGCAGTATCAGCTGGGAGGACGGAAAAAATCTGAACCGTGTTTTCCCGGGCAAAAAGGACGGAACAAAAATGGAACGTCTGGCGGCAGCTATCACAGAATCCCTGATCCGGAAGGCGGATTATTATATCGATCTTCACGGCGGTGACGATTATGAGGAACTGACTCCGTATGTATATTTTGCAGGCGTGGCAAAGCCGGAGATCGTGGAAGCCTCCCGAAAGATGGCAGAGCAGGTTGATGTCCCATATATGGTACAGTCAAATGTAAGCACAGGCGGCGCCTACAATTATGCGGCAAGTACCTTCCACATTCCGGCGGTCCTTCTGGAACGCGGCTGTATGGGAACCTGGGAACGGGAGGAAGTGGATTCCATGCGAAGAGATGTAAGAAATATCCTCTGCAGCATCGGAGCCTATAACGGAATCCGTTCCCACAGTACGTACTATCCGCTGAAAATGGATGATGTGCGTTATCAGTGCGCCAGTGTCAACGGTCTCTGGTACCCGGTGAAGAAACCAGGCGATATCGTTCATCAGGATGAGTATCTTGGAGAGATCCGTGATTATGAGGGAAATGTACAGGAAATCTGTCGTGCAGACATGGATGGTGTGATCCTTTATCAGGTATCAAGCCTTCAGGTTGTGGAAGGCGGCCCTGTGATCACCTACGGAAATATCGTAAGAGAAAAAGAACGAGCGGAAAACAAGGATCGCCCAGTACTGGACCAGGCGCAGCGACAGCTTTCTGGAACAGAGAAGAGCAGAGCTTCACAGTGCACTTGCAGGCCGCTGGATGGCTGAGCTTAAGAAGTATCTGCCTGAGAAAAAGAATCTCCGGATCCTGGATGTAGCTGCGGAACCGGATTTTTACCATTCTTCTTGCAAAGGAAGGCCATCAGGTAACCGGGATCGATCTGACGCCGGATATGATCACTCATGCAAAGGAGCTGGCGGAGGAAGAAAAAGCAGACTGCCGGTTTATGGTGATGGATGCAGAAGCTCCGGATTTTCCGGATGAGGAATTTGACGTGATCGTATCACGAAACCTTACCTGGACACTTCCGGACGCGGAGCATGCTTATCAGGAATGGTTCCGCGTACTGAAACCGGGCGGAGTGATGATCAATCTGGATGCAAACTACGGAGCAGCAGACTTTGCGGACACTGCGGATCTTCCGGAGAATCATGCCCATCATCAGATCCAGGATGAGCTGATGCAGGAATGCGAGGATATCAAGCGGCAGCTGCCCATCAGTTCTTTTCTGCGTCCGGCATGGGATCTGGAAACGCTGAGCCGTATAGGTGTGGAAGAATTTTTCTTTGATCTTGGTATCAGCAAACGTATTTATACAGAAAAAGACGAGTTTTATAATCCGACCCCGATGTTTTTGATCTTTGCGAAGAAACCGAGGTAGGATCATGCTCAATATAAAACAGATCCAGTATTTTGCGGCCTGTGCCAAAACAGGCTCCTTCAGCCAGGCTGCAGAGCTGCTTTTTACCACGCAGTCAAATGTAAGCAAGGTAATCCGTTCCATGGAAGATGATATGCGTACCCAGCTGTTTGTCCGTCATGCAAAGGGCATAGAGCTGACACCGGAAGGAGAGCGTGCATATATCCATGTGCAGAGGATCCTGGAAAATATAGATGAACTGGAAATGCAGGCACAGCCACTTGCAAAAAGCAACCTGTGTGTATGCTTTCATCCCAGCTCCTGGTTTGCGGATACCTTCGTAACGTATTATGAAGCACATAAGTGCGATGATCTTCATTATCAGGTTTACGCAGCAGATACCCATGAGATCATAAAACGTGTGAAAGCCAGACAGGATGATATGGGATTCGCCTATGTGATGCAGAATCAGCTGGCAGCGTTCCAGTATTTTCTTTCCCGGAATTACCTGGAATTTGAGCTGCTGACGGAAACCGAGGTAAATATTTATACCGGGAAAAGGAAAGCAGATACAGCAGATGAGGGAGCTTTTAATATGTCCCAGCTCAGGCTGATCCAGAGATTTCCCGATGAATTTTCCCCGGATAATTACCGGAACCTTGTAGAGGAAAACGGTCATTCCGCAGTGGAGGCAGAGACCGTAGTCGTAACAAACAGTGATTATATCGTGGAACGTCTTCTTGGGTCCGGAGAGTTGTGTAATATCAGTGGTGCGGATCTTTCCGGCCGTGATCCGGGATATTCCTCCGTGAAATATACATTTCCGGGAGAAGGCCAGAAACTTGTTTACGGGTGCATTTGCCGGAGAGGTGAAGAGCTCAGTGAACAGGGAAAGGATTTTCTGGGATTCGTGAAGGAAAGACTTCAGATTTCCGGGAAGTGATAAAAGAATAAAGCAAAAGACCAGACGGGATTTTTCTGCACGGGACACAGGTTCCTGATACAGAAAAGTCCCGTTTTTTATATGGAATACACATCCATGCTAAAACCGACTGTCCAATATCCCCGTACCGGGGTTGTCCGAAAGCTGTTAAATGATAAAATAATATCAGCAGCACACTCCGCGTGCTGAATATAAAAACACTGTGATGCACATAACCTCCGCGCACTCCTATTTGTGCATACAAATGTTTTGTCGAATAATAACACGACCCTTTCAAAAGCAGTTATGGTTTTGGATGCCATAACTGCTTTTGAAATATGAACACAAATCGCTCCACGATTTGTGTTCATGAGCATGCAGCAGAGCGGAATGCGAATGTCTGTCTGAACTGTAAAGGGCAGTGGGAAAGGAAAATTATGAACAAAGAAAATAAACTCGTCATCCGGATCCTGAAGCGGATCCTTCTGCTTGCTGTGGTTATGTTTCTGCTGTCTGTGGTGGTGTTCTGGCTGGCGAGACTGGCACCGGGAGATCCCCTGCAGTCCTTTTACGGAGATTCCCTGGAAATGATGACCAGCGATGAGGTGGCTGCGGCCAGAACGAGACTAGGACTGGATCAGGGGATCGGGGTACAGTATGTAAGGTGGTTTACCAATGTAGTCCATGGTGATTTCGGATTGTCGCTGAAATACAGGCAGCCGGTTATGAATGTGATTAGACCGCTGATCGGAAATACTCTGGTGCTGGGAGGAATTGCTTATATTGTGATCTTTATACTGGCAGTTCTGATCGCCATATTCTGTACGCTTCATGAGAATCAGTGGATCGACCGGCTGATCTGCAAGATCGGAACAGCAGCCTATTATGTGCCGGCTTTCTGGCTTGGTGTGGTACTGATCCTGATCTTCAGTGTAAATCTTGGATGGTTTCCAAGCAGCGGTGCCTATGATGTGGGAATGGCAGATAGTATCGGCAATCGTATGAAGCATATGATCCTTCCGCTGGTAGTAATGATCTTCAGCCATCTCTGGTATTACGCATATATGATACGTAACAAATTCCTGGATGAGGTGCGGAAGGATTATGTACTTCTTGCCAGATCCAAGGGACTTTCCAAAAGAAAGATCCTGTGGAAGCATTGTCTTCGAAATGTAATGCCGACGATCGTGAGTATTATGGCAGTTTCGGTACCCCATGTAACGGGTGGGACTGTAACTGTGGAAGCTGTTTTCAATTATGCGGGAATTGGAAATCTTGCAGTGGAATCTGCTAAATATCATGATTATAACCTGCTGATGATCGATGTGCTGATCACGGGATTCATCGTATTTTTAAGCAGCTTTGTTGCACAGACTGTCAATGAAGAGATCGATCCAAGAATGAAGGATTCGGAGGTGAGGGTATGGTAGCTGACCGGAAGCTTTCAGAAGCTGAGCTTTTTCAGGTAGTTGGTGCCGGGTGGAAGCAGCAAGGATCTGAAAAACGAAAAAAACATTTCAGGAAAAGCTGAAGGGGAAACCGGTATTTTCCATGTTCCTGCTTTTTCTGATCGTTTTTGGCTGTGTATTTGCAAATGTTGTTGCAAATCATGATCCCTCAGGTTTTTATCTCCAGAATCTGAATACACCGCCGGGAAAGGAATTTATCTTTGGAACGGATTCGCTTGGAAGAGATATTTATTCACTGATCTGGTATGGCGGAAGGGTTTCTCTGGTGATCGGACTTCTGGGTGCTGCGATCATTACTGTGATCGGTGTTACCTACGGATGCATCAGTGGAACAGCAGGTCCAAAGGTGGATTCGGTTCTGATGCGGTTTACGGAAATGTGCGGAAGTATTCCGACCCTTCTGCTGATCCTGATCCTGTCTGCGGTTATTCAGGCCAATGATGTGATCAGCATATCTGTGATCATCGGTATTACCGGGTGGTTTGCACTGGCACGTATTGTAAGAAGTGAAGTACGGCAGATAAGGAACAGTGATTATGTGATGTATGCAAGACTCTGCGGAGGAAGTTTTGGATATGTGATGTATCACCATCTGATCCCGAATTTTGTTTCGGCGATCATGTTTGTAGTAATTTCTTCGGTAAGCAGCTGTATTACCATGGAATCTACTTTAAGCTTCCTTGGCCTCGGGCTTCCGGCAGATGTAGTCTCCTGGGGAAGTATGCTCTCACTGGCAAATAAAGCACTGATCATGAATACCTGGTGGGTGATCGTGATCCCAGGAGTTTTTCTGGTCATTACTTTAATGTGCATTACCAGTATGGGAAGCTTTGTGAGAAGTGAGGTAAATAACCATTACAGCAATCTCTGATGCAGTCAGAAAAAAAATTTGGACGCAAACCGTGATAAAACATTCCGAGATGTAGATAACCGGTTTGAAAATAAGGAAAGATGAGGAAAACAGAATGAAAAAGAGAACAGGAAACAACTATGGAAGAAAATATGCGGCGATAACACTGGCAGCAGTGACCGCAGCATGTACAGGAGCAGCTGCAGGCAGTGCGGTAACCGTAGCTGCGGCAGAAGAAAACAAAACTCTGGTATATGCAGGTGAGTCAGAAAGTACGATCAATCCCCTTCTGAATAATCATGATGAACTTCCGGATCTTATTTTTTCAGGACTGATGAAATATGATGCCAATGGAAAGCCGGTAGAGGATCTTGCAGAGAGCTATACCTTTGACAAGGCTACCAATACCTATACTTTTAAGCTTCGAGATGGTGTTAAGTGGCATGATGGAGAAGATTTCAATGCAGAGGATGTTGTATACACATATAAGGAGCTTACAGAGGATGAAACCCTGGGAGCCAGCATCACCAGCAACTATCAGGACATTACAAGCATTGAGGCACCGGATGATCAGACTGTGATCTTTACACTGGATCAGTATGATGCTGCCATGCTGGATTATTTTACCATGGGAATCCTTCCTGAGCATCTTCTGGAAGGAGAGGACGTGAATACCACATCCTTTAACCAGAATCCGGTGGGAACAGGCCGTTATAAATTTGAAGACTGGGATGCTACCGGCGGAATGATCACACTGAAACGAAATGAAGATTATTACGGAAAGGTTCCGAATATTGAGACCGTTGTATATCGTACAGTATCGGATGAGACTACAAAGGCAACCATGCTCCAGTCCGGTGAGGCGGATCTTGCATGGCTGAATTCCAACTACGCTTCTCAGTTCAAGGATAAGGACGGATATAATTACTGGGAGTTCACCACAGCAGATTACCGTGGAGCAGCCATGGATATGAGCACAGATTTCTGGAAGGAAAACGGAGATTCTATCGGCGTTCTGAATTATGCGCTGGATAAGGATTCCATTATTGCAGGTGTTCTTGCAGGACAGGGAGAGCCGGCATACAGCCCGATCCAGAGAAACCCTCTCGGAACAGATAAGGAAGCCAATATCTACTCCTATGATTTGGATACCTTTGCAAAGAAGATGGAAGAGCTGGGATGGAAAAAAGGTGATGATGGGATCTATGAGAGAAACGGACAGAAATTCCACTTTACCATCCAGGTACGTGATTACGAAGAAGAGCGTGTGGATATTGCCAATGTCATGTCTGATATGCTGAAGCAGGCTGGTGTGGAAATGGAAGTAAAGCTTGTTACCAAATTTGACTGGGATGCAGGATACAATGGATTTCTTGCCGGCTATGCAACACAGTTTGACCCGGATATGGCATATGTAAACTTTGTAACCGACGCAAGTGGAAACAACATGCATTATTCCAATGCAGATGTGGATAAATATCTTGAGGAAGGCCGTCACGGTGAGACTGAGGAAGCCAGAAAAGAAGCATATAGTGAATTCGAAAAGGCATATGCCAAGCACCTGGAATCCTTCTGGTTGCTTATCTTCAGGGAGATTATGTAGGCGTTTCCGGACTTGACGGACTGGATACCACACGTGTTCTGGGACATCATTCCGTAGGTGTTATGTGGAATATTGAAGACTGGACATTACAAAATAAGGAAAAGATCATGCAGGAAACCGTTTTGGAATTAAAAAACTATTCGGTAAGCTTTGACACACCGGACGGCGAGGTACAGGCCGTCCGGAATGTTGATCTCACGGTAAAAAAAGGAGAGATACTTTGTATCGTAGGTGAGTCCGGATGTGGAAAAACTGTTATGTGCCGTAGCGTGATGAAGCTTCTGCACCGAATGCACATGTAAAAAGCGGAGAGATCAGTCTCTGCGGAGAGAATATCACAGCCTATAAAAGAAAAAAAATGGAAAAGCTGTGCGGAAGTAAGGTAAGCATGGTGTTCCAGGATCCTATGCTGACGCTGAATCCGACGATCCCGGTTGGCAAACAGATCACAGAGGCTATTATCAAAAATCAGAAAGTATCCGGGGATGAGGCGAAAAAAAGAGCTGTGGAAATGCTGAAGCTGGTAGGGATTCCGGATGCAGAACAGCGCTATGGCCTGCAGCCTCATTTTTTTTCCGGAGGAATGCGTCAGCGTTGTGTGCTGGCTATTGCACTGGCCTGTGATCCGGAAATATTATTTGCCGATGAGGCGACTACAGCACTGGATGCAACTGTAGAAGCAAAGATTTTGGATCTGCTTCTTGAACTGAGAGAAAAAACAGGGATCAGTATTGTGTTCATATCTCATGATCTGGGAGCTGTTGCAAGGATCGCAGACAGAGTTGCAGTTATGTATGCAGGAAAGATCATTGAGATCGGGACAGCGGAAGAGGTTTATTATGATCCCCGGCATCCTTATACCTGGGGACTTCTGTCTTCTCTGCCTGTATTTGCAGGTGAAAAAGGGGATCTGAATCCGATCCCCGGAATGCCGCCCTCTCTTTTGGATCCTCCGCCGGGAGATGCGTTTGCCGTTCGGAATCCCCAGGCACTGGCAATCGATTATGAACAGACTCCTCCGATGTTTAAGGTCAGTGATACGCATTATGCAGCCACATGGCTTCTGGATGAAAGAGCTCCGAAAATAGAAAAGCCTTCCATTTTGAAGGACAGATTACAGGAAAACAGCGGCCGTAAACAGAAACCGGATAAAAAGGAAGCGTCATTTTTACAGAAAACAGAACAAAAACAGGCGCCTGTACTGATCGAAGCCAGAAATCTGAAGCAGCATTTCCGTATCCGTTCCGATTATACGATCCATGCAGTGGATGATGTTTCCTTCAGTATCCGGGAAGGTGAGATCATGGCACTGGTGGGAGAGACCGGCTGCGGAAAATCCACGACAGCCAGAACGCTTGCAGGAATCTACCGGCCTACAGGCGGGGAGATCTTTTATCAGGGAGCAAGAGTGCCGGATAAAAGGATCCTTCAGAATGCGGAAGAAAATGCAGACGGAGATCCAGATGATCTTTCAGGATTCGGGTGCTGCACTGAATCCCCGAATGAGCATACGGCAGATCATGCTGGAGCCTGTAAAGATCAGCCGCAGGATCCGTGACAGAGAAATGTTGGAGAACAGGCTTCGGGAAATCCTGAAGGAGACAGGACTGGATGAAAGCATTCTGTCGAAAAAGCCGGGAGAGCTTTCCGGCGGACAGAGACAGAGAGTTGCCATAGGAAGAAGCCTTCTCATGGAACCACGTCTTGTCATTGCAGATGAACCGATCGCATCGTTGGACATTTCTATCCAGGCACAGATCGTCATGCTTTTTAAAAAGCTTCAGCAGGAAAAAAGATTTTCGTTTCTTTTTATTGCCCATGATCTGTCCATGGTACGTTTTTTAAGTGATACAACCGGTGTGATGAAAAACGGAAAGCTGGTAGAAATGGCACCTACAAAAGAGCTTTTTGAAAATCCGCAGCATCCTTATACACAGTCCCTGCTTTCTGCGATCCATATTCCGGATCCGCTGGAAGAGAGAAAACGAAGGCTGATCGAGTATGAAGAGCCACAGTCTCTTGGAGAGGGCTGGAAAGAATTATCCGCATGTCACTGTGTGAGAATATAAGAACATGATGGAATACATGTGCATGACAAAATGGAATATGTAAAATCCCCCCGCCGGGTTGTGGCAGAACAGCCGTGTTGTTAAACTTTTGTTATTCGAAATACTGAGAAACAAAGTGCGGAGAGGAAAATATGGGAAAATATATAATAAAACGGTTGCTGCAGCTGATCCCGGTCCTGATCGGGATCACATTTCTTTCTTTTGCCATGATGCGGCTTGCCGGTGGAGATGCAGTAACTTATATGTATGAAAATGCAGGCTCTGCAGTATCTCAGGAGGTCATTGATAATGCGAAGGCAGAATATGGCCTTGATAAACCATTCCTTGTACAATATGCTGCCTGGTTTGCGGGAATGGTAACCGGAGATATGGGAGAGAGCTATGTGTCTCACAGAGATGTCTATGAAACCTTTATTTCAAAGCTTCCGGCAACGATGATGCTGACTCTGTCATCGATCCTTCTTACAATTGTTCTTGCGATCCCGTTGGGAATCCTGTCAGCAGTAAAGCACAACAAATGTAGATTATCTGATAAGATTTTTAAGCTTTATCGGCAATTCCATGCCGAATTTTTTTGCTGCCATGGTCCTGATGTATTTTCTGTCCATCAGGCTGGGCGTTTTACCGGTAGTCACAAATACAGATCTCGGACAGAGTATCATTCTGCCGACACTGACACTGGCAATCTCCATGGCTGCAAAATATACCAGACAGGTGCGTGCCACGGTTCTGGAAGAACTGAATAAGGATTATGTGACCGGAGCCCGGGCAAGAGGGATCCGCAGTCGTGTGATCATCTGGAAGAGTGTAATGAAGGCTTCCATGCTGACGATCATCACACTGCTGGCTCTGTCCATCGGCAATCTTCTGGGAGGAACTGCCATTGTGGAAAATATCTTTATGTGGGATGGTGTCGGAAAACTGGCGTAGATGCGATCACCATGCGTGACTATCCGATCATCCAGGCTTATGTGGCTGATGGCGGTTATTTATGTTCTGGTAAATCTGGTGACAGATATTATTTACCACTATCTGGATCCGAGAGTACGACTTGGAGGTGACAGAGCATGAGTGGAAAAAATAATATCACAGTCCGGAAGCAGAAGATCCGGAAAAATCATACAAAAGCAAAGCTTGTCTTTTTTCTTGTGCTTACAGCATTGCTTCTGTTTGTAGCGGCATTTGCAAAATATCTCTGTCCTTATGATCCTTATGCCCAGGATCTGGTACTTGCCCAGAAACCGCCGGGACCGGAGCATCTGCTCGGGACAGACCGTTATGGAAGAGATATGCTTTCCCGTGTGATTATAGGAAGTACGACCAGTATTTATGCAACGCTGCTCCTGGTTGCGGTGATCACGGTGGCGGGAACGGCTATTGGTATTTTCTGTGGCTGGAAGGGCGGCAAAGCCGATACTGTTCTGATGCGTATCTCCGATCTGTTCCTGGCTTTTCCGGGACTGGTATTTGCTCTGGCAGTAGCAGGTGTTCTGGGAGGCGGTATCCAGAATGCGATCATTGCCCTGGCAGTGATCAGCTGGCCGAAGTTTGCGAGACTTGCCAGAGGGCTTACTCTGACTCAGAAGGACTCTGCATATCTTATGGCGGCGAAGCTTCCGGAAGCAGTACAGGAAAGCTTCTGCTCAAACATATCCTTCCCAATATCGCAGGCCCCATCCTTGTTACGTCAGTTCTTGATATCGGAACCATGATGATGGAGCTGGCAGGACTTTCCTTTCTCGGGCTTGGGGTAAAGCCTCCAATGGCAGAATGGGGAAGTATGATCAACGATGGAAGAAGTATGCTGCAGATTTCACCATGGATGGTACTTGCGCCGGGAATGGCGATTTTTATTACAGTAATGATCTTTAATCTTCTGGGAGATACGATCCGGGATTATATGGATCCGAAGGAACGAAACAGGAGAAGAGGATAACAGGCACTTATAAATAAACATAACAGAGAAAGTGAGAGCGGAGATTATGAAGAAAAAGATTCTGGCAGCAGTGCTTGCAGCGGCAATGGTCATGAGCATGACAGGCGTTTCGGCAGCAGCAAAAAGCAAAGAAAAGAGTGAAGGAACTACCTTTGTTTACGGAACTACCGGATATAGTGAAGAAATGGGAGATGCAGGATTAAACCCTCACGACAATTATTCCGGATGGAGCTGTCTTCGTTATGGCGTAGGAGAAACACTGTTTAAGTACAATGACAACATGGAGGTAGAGCCATGGCTTGCTACAGACTATGAATTTACAGACGATAATACAGTAAAGATCACCCTTCGTGATGGTGTGAAATTTTCCAGCGGAAGAACCATGGACGGAGAAGCGGTAAAGGAATGCCTGGAGGATCTGATCGCAAACCATGACCGTGCACCTTACGATATGAAGATCGATAAGATCGAAGCAGATGGAATGACAGTAACGATCCATACTTCCGAACCATGTCCGGCACTGATCAATTATCTCGGTGATCCATATGGTGCTATCATTGATATGGATTATGGCGTACAGGGAGAGGGCGGCTCTGCAAATGTGGCAGGAACAGGCCCTTATGTTGCAACAGAGGTATCCCCAACAGAGATCAAGCTGGTAAAAAATGAGGATTACTGGGGCGGAGATGTAAAGGTAGACAATGTTATCGTAAAATCCTTCTCAGACGGAAGTGCCCTGACTGCAGCATTACAGACAGGCGATATACAGGGAACCTATGGACTTCAGTATGACAACTATGCGCTTTTTGACGGAAATCCGGACTATCAGATCAGCTCTGTAGCAACAAGCCGATGTTTCTTCGGACAGTTTAATATGAAGTCTGAACTGATGCAGGATCAGAAATGTGAAGAAAAGGACCATTGAAGA
>ENA-OQIM01000202-OQIM01000202.1-human-gut-metagenome-genome-assembly--contig:-NODE-202-length-21263-cov-1.989686_pt1 | contig 21263 bp, 30 predicted proteins | sample MGYA00242579_ERZ504744 | MGnify/ENA primary metagenome ERZ504744 (study PRJEB26092, sample SAMD00036441) | human gut metagenome | host: Homo sapiens | study: EMG produced TPA metagenomics assembly of...
AGCAGATCCGCGAGCTCGTCTCCCTGCGCGACGACGAGGTGTACGAGGCCGCCAAGCAGCTGGCCGTGCCGTACGATCTCGCCAAGTACGTGCACGACAACGGCCGTCTGCCGGTCGTCAACTTCGCTGCCGGTGGCGTGGCCACTCCGGCCGATGCCGCGCTCATGATGGAACTGGGTGCCGAAGGTGTGTTCGTCGGTTCCGGCATCTTCAAGTCCGGAGACCCGGCCAAGCGTGCCGCCGCCATCGTGCAGGCCACCGCCAATTGGCAGGACGCCGACCTGCTCGCACGCCTTTCCGAGAACCTCGGCGAGGCCATGGTCGGCATCAACGAAGACGAGATCGAAACCATCATGGCCGCTCGCGGCGAGTGATTGCGCTGTAATTTCGTGCGCTGTGCGCTGCGTGCGGCTGTCGGCATGTCTGTTCGATGCGCCGCGCGCAGCCCGTTTCGCATGATTCGCGATGGTTTGGGTAAGGAGATCCGATGGTTGTTGCCGTTGAATACATTTCGAAGGAAGAATCGACTGACGTTGCCGAAGGTGCGGCTTCCGCGCAGCATGGCGTGACCGGCATCCTTGCGGTGCAAGGCGCGTTCGCCGAGCATGCGGCGATGCTGGATCGCTTGGTGCGCCGTGGAAACTGCTGCGTGCCGCCGAGGATTTCGACGATTCGATCGACCGCGTGATTCTGCCTGGCGGCGAAAGCACCACGCAAGGCAAATTGCTGCGTTCGACCGGCTTGTTCGAGCCGATCGCCGCGCATATCGCCGCTGGAAAGCCGGTATTCGGCACCTGCGCGGGCATGATTTTGCTCGCTCGTCGTCTCGATAACGACGAGAACGTCTATTTTGGCGCGTTGGATGCGGTCGTGCGCCGCAATGCGTATGGACGTCAGCTTGGTTCGTTCGCTGCGTCCGCCGATTTCGGCGCTTCCGACGATGCGGATGCTGTGGTGGTTGCGTCGGGGGAGTCTGTCTCTTCTGCGATTTCCGCGGCTGCTGGTGAGGAGGGGGCTTCCGAGGCTTCGGATACGTCGGTGGTGCTCAAGGATTTCCCTCTGGTGTTCATTCGCGGACCGTTCGTTGCCGAGGTCGGCGAGCGGGCCATGGTCGAAACGTCGGTCGACGGCAATGTGGTCGGTTTGCGTCAGGGCAAGATTCTCGCTACGGCGTTCCACCCCGAACTGACCGACGATACCCGCATTCACGAGCTGTTCCTCAGTTTGTAGGCTCATCGAGCGGTGCGGAGTCCGTCTCTTCGTCGTATGCGTTGTTTTGGGAGGCTTGCGATTCGCAGACCTCCTTTTTATATGTTCTTTATATGTTTTCTCTTGTGAGGTAGCTTTCTTGCGATCCATTTTTTGGTTGAGATGCGCGGACAATTGCAGATTATTGTGCAAACGATGTCATTCTGTTTGTGCGAAACGCCGATGATTTCGTTGGCGCTTCAATAGCGCACAACAGTTGCAGGGGGGGCTATCGAACCGGTTTGCTTGACACCTTGATACAACCGTGTATCATCAGAGCTAATGGTACACGGTTGTATCAGAAAGGAAACAAAGCCATTCTACCAGTCCAAACATCACCACGGGGGTATTGTTTGGCAGGTCGCGAACATACAAACATCACCAAGTGGAAAGCACGGCATGTGCATTCCGCGGCGGATGTTCCGAAACATATGCGACCGACATGCAATCAGCATGCGAAGCGGATGGCAGAAAGGGAAAAGAACATGCGCAACATGAAGAAGGCTCTCGCAGCGGTAGCAGCAGTGGCAACCCTCGCCAGCCTCGCGGCCTGCGGTGGCAGCGACGGCGGCAACGACGCCAAGGCCAACGCCGGAGACGCAGACAAGGCGGATCTCGTTTTCTGGGGCTGGGACACCGGCAACACCATGAAGCCCTGATCGCCGACTTCGAAAAGGCCAATCCCGGAATCACCGTCAAATTCAACAACACCGGCACCGCATCCGACACCCAGACCGCACTGAGCAACGCCGTCGCGGCAGGCAAGGGTGCCCCCGACGTGGTCATGCTGGAAGACCCGACCGTCACCCAGTTCGCGGTTACCGGCGACCTCGTTGACCTCACCGCCTACGGTGCCGACAAGCTCGAAGACGACTTCTCCGCAGGCCCGTGGAGCAAGCTACAGTATGATGGCAAGCCGTATGCGCTGCCGATTGATTCCGGCCCGGAAGTCTTCTTCTACAACGATGCCGTGCTCAAGAAGGCCGGCGTCGACGGCTCCCAGATCAAGACTTGGGACGATTATTACGAGGCAGCCAAGAAGGTCAAGGCCATCGGCGCCTACATGACCAACAATTCCGGCTCCTCCATGGAATACCAGCCCTTCACCGCCCAGGCATGGCAGGCCGGTGCGCAGCCGTGGAAGGTTGATGGCGAGAACATCACCATTGACATGACCAAGGATTCCGGCATGAAGAAGTACATCGACTTCCAGCAGAAGCTCATCGACGAAGACCTCGTCGACACCAAGATCGCCAACTGGTCCGACGACTGGAACCGTGCGCTCAACGAAGGCGACATCGCCACTCTCACCATCGGCGCATGGATGCCGGTTAACCTCATGAACGGCGCTCCTGACCAGGCCGGCAACTGGCGCGTGGCCCAGCTCCCGCAGTGGAACGAAGGTGACGAGGTCTCCGCTGAAGACGGCGGCTCCGCACTCGCGGTCGTCTCCCAGTCCAAGCAGCAGGCCGCGGCCTACAAGTTCGTCGAATACTTGACCCACGGCGACGGCGCCAGACCATGGCCGACACCGGCACCTTCCCGAGCCTGAAGAAGATCCTCTCCTCCGACTCCTTCACCGATCCGAACACTGAAGCCAACAAGAAGGTCAACGACTACTTCGGCGGCCAGAACGTGAACGAGATTCTCTCCGAAGCCGCCCAGCGCAAGGTCTCCGCCTTCCAGTACCTGCCGTACAACCCGTACGCGCAGTCCACCTTCGGCGATCAGATCTCCAAGGCCTACAGCGAGGACATCACTCTGGAGGAAGCCTTCGTCAACTACAGCAAGGCGCTCACCGATCACGCAACCAGCAGGCTACACCGTCACCAGCAAGGACTGACGGCGCCCAGCCGCTGCCGTGCGGCACAACGAAAAACGCGATAATGCGATCCGACATACGCAACGCACCATCGCAACCATGAAGATCGACGGCAGGTGGGAATCGTCTGACGTGACCCGCCTGCCTCACTTCGCAAAAATAATTTTAAAAACGAAATCTTACAATAGAAAAAGATTTCAAAAAAATAGCAATCCTGTAATTCAAACAATAAAAGATTTTGCGGATTAACAATTGCACATGGTTGTGCGATCAATAGAGCAAAAAGCATACAGAAAGAAGAAAGCATGTCTCAGCAAGCAGCAGTCGCGGCGGATGCGCTGCATACGCCTGCGGACCAGGTTCGCGTCAACCGTCATCGTGCGGATTGGCGTGGTTGGAAGTTCATGTGGCCGTTCGCGTTGGTGTTCGTGTTCGTGTTCGTGATCCCGATCCTGTACGCGATCTACATCAGCTTCTTCCAGAAGCAGATGATCGGCGGCACGAAGTTCGTGGGAATCAGCAACTACATTCGTCTGTTCCGCGACCAGCAGTTCTGGAGCTCGGTCGGCAGGGTCGCGCTGTTCACGTGCGTGCAGGTGCCGGTCATGCTGTTCCTGTCGGCGGCGATGGCCCTGGCGTTGGATTCCATGAAGCTGCACGGCGCGAAGTTCTTCCGCATCTCCACGTTCCTGCCGTACGCGGTGCCGGCCGTGGTATCGACTTTGGTGTGGGGCTTCATGTACGGCGCGAAGTACGGTCTGGTCGGCTCCCTGAACGACTGGCTGGGCACGAACCTCGACGTGCTGAGCCCGAACGTGCTGCTCGCTTCGATCGGCAACATCGTGACGTGGGAGTTCACGGGCTACAACATGCTGATCTTCTACAGCTCGCTGTCCACGATCCCGCATTCGCTGTACGAGGCCGCATCGATCGACGGGCGTCCGAGTGGCAGATCGTCAAGTCCATCAAGCTGCCGGAACTGAAGGCTCGCTCGCGATCACGGTGATCTTCTCGATCATCGGCTCGTTCCAGCTGTTCAACGAGCCGAGCATTCTGCAGAACATGGTGCCGGGCAACGCGATCACCACGTACTACACGCCGAACATGTACGCGTACAACCTGAGCTTCGCGGGCAACCAGTCGAACTACGCCGCCGCCCTGGCGATCACGATGGCCGTGATCACGATGGCGATCGCGTACGCGGTGCAGCTCAACAGCATGAAGGAGCAGATGAAGTAACGCCCGGTGGCGCGAACCATCCGCATATAGGGGAAGAAACGCTAAGGAGCATCGAAAATGAGTGACGCAACAATCGCCGCGGGCACGGAGCAGAGGCTCACCGCTCAGGAGCTCAAAGCCCAGGAGAAGGCCGCGAAAAAGGCCGAGAAGGAACGCCTCAAGAGGGTCGCGCGCGACGAGAAGGCCGAGCGCAAGAGGGCTGCGAAGTCCGGCTTCGCGAACGTGGCGAACCCGCGCAGGAGCACGCTGCTGACCATCGTGTGCGCGCTGTTCGCGGTGTACTGCCTGTTCCCGTTCGTGTACCTGCTGATCAACGCCACGAAGACGCAGGCGGACTTCACGTCCACGTTCGGTCTGGGCTTCGGCCGCACGTTCGCTTTGTGGGACAACATCAAGACCGTGTTCACCTACCAGGACGGCATCTTCGGACGCTGGTTCCTGAACACGGTTCTGTACGTGGTCGTGGGCGCCGGCGGCGCGACCCTGCTCGCCATCATGGGCGGGTACGGCCTGGCGAAGTTCCGTTTCCCGGGACGCAAGGCCGTGTTCGCGGTGATCATCGGCGCCATCTCGGTGCCGGGCATCGCCCTGGCCGTGCCGCAGTTCCTGCTGTTCGCCAAGCTGAACCTGACGAACACCCCGTGGGCCATGATCATCCCGAGCCTGGTGTCGACGTTCGGCCTGTACCTGATGTGGATCTTCTCCGACCAGGCCGTGCCGACCGAGCTGCTCGAAGCCGCCCGCGTGGACGGCGCCGGCGAGTTCCGCACGTTCTTCCAGGTATCCCTGCCGCTGCTCGCCCCGGGGATCGTGACGACGGCCCTGTTCACGATCGTGGCGACGTGGAACAACTACTTCCTGCCGTTGATCATGCTGAAGGATTCGAACTGGTATCCGCTGACGATCGGTCTGAACCAGTGGAAGGACCAGGCGAGCACCGCGGGCGGCCAGGCGATCCAGAACCTGGTGGTCACGGGTTCGTTGATCACGATCGTCCCGTTGGTCATCGCGTTCCTGTGCCTGCAGAAGTACTGGCAGTCCGGCCTTGCCGCAGGCGCCGTCAAGGAATGAATTGTTAGGATAGTTGACAAAAAACAAAGGAGTGGATATGACTCAACGTAGAGCCTATCGTTGGCCGCAGCCGTTGGCTGGACAGCAGGAACGCATCTGGTACGGAGGTGACTACAACCCGGACCAGTGGCCCGAGGAAGTGTGGGACGATGACGTTCGTCTGATGAAGAAGGCTGGCGTGAACCTCGTGTCCGTGGGCATCTTCTCGTGGGCGAAGATCGAGACGAGCGAGGGCGTGTACGATTTCGACTGGCTCGACCGCATCATCGACAAGCTGGGCGAGGCCGGTATCGCAGTGGACTTGGCGTCCGCCACCGCGTCGCCGCCGATGTGGCTCACCCAGGCGCATCCCGAGGTGCTGTGGAAGGACTACCGCGGCGACGTGTGCCAGCCGGGCGCCCGCCAGCATTGGAGGCCGACCAGTCCGGTGTTCCGCGAGTACGCGCTGAAGCTGTGCCGTGCGATGGCCGAGCATTACAAGGGCAACCCGTATGTGGTCGCATGGCATGTGAGCAACGAGTACGGCTGCCACAACCGTTTCGACTATTCCGAGGACGCCGAACATGCGTTCCAGCAGTGGTGCGAGGAACGCTACGGCACCATCGACGCGGTGAACGACGCGTGGGGCACGGCGTTCTGGGCACAGCGCATGAACGACTTCAGTGAGATCGTGCCTCCGCGCTTCATCGGCGACGGCAACTTCATGAACCCGGGCAAGCTGCTCGACTTCAAGCGGTTCAGCTCGGACGCGTTGAAGGCGTTCTACATCGCCGAGCGCGACACGCTTGCGAGATCACGCCGGATCTGCCCTGACCACGAACTTCATGGTGTCCGCGTCCGGTTCGGTGTTGGACTACGACGATTGGGGCGACGAGGTCGATTTCGTGTCGAACGACCATTACTTCATTCCGGGCGAGGCCCACTTGGACGAGCTCGCGTTCTCCGCGAGCCTGGTCGACGGCATCGCACGCAAGGATCCGTGGTTCCTGATGGAGCATTCCACCAGCGCGGTCAACTGGCGTGAGATCAACTACCGCAAGGAGCCCGGCCAGCTGGTGCGCGACTCTTTGGCTCATGTGGCCATGGGTGCGGACGCGGTGTGCTACTTCCAGTGGAGGCAGTCCAAGGCAGGCGCGGAGAAGTTCCATTCCGCATGGTGCCCCACGCGGGCGAGGATTCCGCCGTGTTCCGCGACGTGTGCGAGCTGGGCGCCGATCTGAACAAACTGTCCGACGAGGGCATTCTGGGATCGAGCTCGCGAAGTCCCGTGTGGCCGTGGTATTCGACTACGAGTCCGAATGGGCCACCGAACACACCGCCACGCCGACCAGGCACGTGCATCACGTGGACGAGCCATTGGCGTGGTTCCGCGCTTTGGCCGATCAGGGTGTGACCGCGACGTGGTGCCGGTGCACGGCGCCTGGGATGACTATGAGATGGTCGTATTGCCGAGCGTATCACCTGCTTTCCGAGGAACGACCCGCAGGGTGCGCGATTACGTCGTGGGCGGCGGTCGACTGGTCGTGACTACTACACGGGCATCTCGGACGAGAAGGACCACGTGTGGCTCGGCGGGTATCCGGGCTCGATCCGTGACGTGGTCGGCGTGCGCGTGGAGGAATTCATGCCCATGGGCGACGATTTCACGGGCGTGCCGGATCACCTCGAGTTGTCGAACGGCGCGGTCGCGCACGATATCGCCGACGTGATCGGCTCGGTCGACGGGACGGCCACCGTGCTGGAAACGTTCAAGGACGATCCGTGGACCGGCATGGACGGCGCTCCGGCGATCGTCGCGCACACGTTCGGCGAAGGTCGCAGCGTGTACGTGGGCGCGCGCCTCGGGCGGGACGGCATCGCGTTGAGCCTGCCGGAAATTCTTGATTCGCTCGGCATGGCCGAAGCGGGCGGAAACGACGGCCGAGTGCTGCACGTCGAACGTGAGGGCGCGGACGGTTCGAGGTTCGTGTTCTCGTTCAACCGCACGCATGAGACGGTCCGGGTTCCGGTGGAAGGCGAAGTCGTGGTCTCCTCGTTCGCGGACGTGGACGGCGAAACGGCCTCGATTAAACCGAACGGCGTGATCGTCACTAAGCAGTAAGCGGACAGCAAGCAAATAATCGCAACATTATGGGTGTCGGCAGGCTGATGATTGTCAATCTGCCGACACCCATTTAATTTATACTATTCGAATAAAAACTAGGCGTGGAATTCCACTGCAGCCCAACTGATTGCTGGCAAAGTGCAGTGAACTGATCCATTGTCGATTGTTGCATGAAGCTCTTGGGGTGTCACTGCGGTTGGGTCGTCTGCGGAATTACGCTGATATGGATTGTCGTCATGCAGAATAATGGCCTTGTCTATATGGAAGTCGGATATGTCGAAATACGGCAGTTGAGACAGGGAGGCCGTAACCTTATGTGCGTCGGATGCGTCGCGATTCACCATAAGCAGAAGACCGGAATGATTCGTTTCGTCCCAAGTGATTACTGAATCAAGGGCATTGACCAAGCCGAAAGATTCAGTCTCTACGTTGGGAGAGTCGATGACTGGACTGTAGCAATGCCATGGGCGTGTTGTGCGGCTTCGGCAAACGGATAGAAGACAGTTTGACGCCATGCGGGACCGTTCTTTTCGGCCATGATTGGCGCAATCACATTGACCAACTGCGCGCGCGAGGCAGAACGCACTCGGTCGCAGTGCTTAAGCAGAGTGATCATCAGCGACCCTTCTACCACTGCATCGGCTGCATTGTAGATATCTTCGAGCAGACGCGGTGCTTTCGGCCATGACTCATGATGAAGATCCTTGCCTGATTGGGCTTTCCATTCAGCTTCCTGCTGATTCCAGACGTCGGATACCAGACGCCCCACTCATCAAATGACAGTGCTATATCATGATCGCCTGTGTGGGCATTTTTGGCTTCGTCTGCACATGCCGCCACGGTGGAGATGAACGTTTGCATGTCTTGTGAACTTGCCAGATAATCTTGCAACGATTTTGCCCCACGTTCGTAGTAGTAGGCATGGCAGGAGACGAAATCGAGATTGTCGTACGCTTTGGTAAGCACGCTGCGTTCCCAGGATCCAAACGTTGACATATGGGCGCTGGAGGAGCCGCAGGCCACGAGTTCCAAGCCTGATTCCGCGAGTTTCATGGCGTGTGCGACTCGGTCCACGGCTGCGGCATACTCGTCAGGGCTCATATGTCCCACCTGCAAGGGCCATCCATTTCATTGCCGATGCACCACATTTTGATGTCCATTGGTTCGGTGATTCCGTTACGTACGCGGCGATCGGCAAGCTCGGTGCCGGGCGCTCCGTTGACGTATTCCAACTCTTCCAGTGCGGCCTTCAATCCTCGGGTGCCCATATTGACGGCAAGCATGATTTCGGTACCGGTCTTCTTGCTCCATCGGTAGAAATCGTCGATACCGACTTCATTGGTTTCGGTGCTGTGCCATGCGAGATCTCGTCGTATTGGGCGTTGCCCCCGTGGCCTGTGCCATCCTCCCAATTGTAGGCAGAGACGAAATTGCCGCCGGGGTAACGCACGCAGGTCACACCAAGTTCTTTGACTAGATTGATGACGTCTTGGCGGAATCCGTTTTCGTCGGCTGTGGGGTGACTTGGCTCATAAATGCCTCCGTAGACACAACGTCCAAGATGTTCTACAAATGATCCGAAAATGCGGGGTGGTATATCGGCAATTGCGCTGTTTTTTTGCACTGTGATTGTGCTGGTTCCGGAAGTCATGCCGTTCCTTTCGATGAGTGGTCTGATGAAATGTCTGCGTTGCGCGAGCTTCGACGGATATGCATACGTCTAGTATGCAATCATATCGTGTTTGCGTAGCTAAACAAAATATGCTAGGTAACTCAAGAAATACTGTAAAATCAACGATTTGCCTATTTGTTTGCGTAAACATAACTTTGTGTTATCCTCATGACTGTCGGAAGGGTCAATGAATGATTCATAGCCGATAATGTTGGTCGATGTAGGAGGTCGGCCATATTTAAAGGAAGGAAGAACGATGAAGTTCACTGCATCCAAGAAAACAATCGCTCTGGTTGCTGCTGCTGCGATGCTGACTAGTGTCGCAGCCTGCGGGAGTTCCTCGAATTCGAGTTCTTCGGGGGCGACAGAGGGTGGTAAGACTGAAATTACGGTATGGTCTTGGGATTCCACTTTGCCGCGTACCGTGAAGGATTTTGAAAAGGCCAATCCGGACATCACTGTTAAGGTGACCAATGCCGGCACGAACAGCACCGAATACACGGCTTTGAACAATGCGCTTTCTGCAGGTAAAGGTGCGCCAGATTTGGTGCAGATTGAGTATTATGCACTTCCCGAATATCAGGTTCGTGGAGAGATTGAAGACCTGAGTCAGTTTGGTGCGGACAAGTTCTCGGATTTCTATACGCCGGGCACGTGGCTTCTGTGAAACTTAATGGCGGTGTGTATGCACTGCCGATGGATTCCGGACCGATGGCATGGTTCTATAACAAGGATGTGTTTGATAAGGCCGGGGTCGATCCGACTCGGGTGAGGACGTGGGATGAGTCTACGATGCTGCCAAGAAGGTTCGCGCAACAGGGTCCTACATTACGTCCGATTCTGGTGATGCTGCTTCTTCGATTCCATGACATGCTGGCGGGCGCGACGCCGTTCTCCACTGGTTCCGATGGACAGTCCGTCACCATCAACCTCAGCAATGATTCCAAGGTCAAGACTTTTGTTGATTTCTGGCAGAAGATGATTGATGATGATCTTATCGATACCAAGACCGCAGGCTGGAGTGATGATTGGAACAAGAGTTTGAATGACGGCTCTATCGCTTCGCTGCTGACCGGTGCTTGGATGCCCTACAACTTGCTTTCCGGTGCTCCTGACGGTGAGGGGAAGTGGCGTGTTGCTCAGATGCCGACTCCGGATGGATCTGAAACCAATTCCGAGAACGGTGGTTCTTCGCTGGCGATGGTCAAGACGGATGACAAGGCCAAGGCCGAAGCTGCATACAAGTTCGCTGAATATGCGTGCCACAATGCCGAAGGCATCAAGACTCGCGTCGCTGGCGGCGCATTCCCTGCCGATAACGACACTCTCGCTTCTGATGACTTCCTGAACATGACCTCTCTGACTGATTCCGATGGCAATGCGCACGAATACTTCGGTGGTCAGAAGTTCAATGAGGAGCTCGCCAAGGCTGCGGCCAATGTTTCGACTGGCTACAAGTTCCTGCCGTTCGAGGTTTATGCGCGTGGCGTATATAGCGATGATGCCGGTGGTGCATATACCGACAAGTCCGTCACCCTTGCTGAGGTGTTCAGGTTGGGAAAAGAATATCAAGGATTATGCATCTCAGCAGGGCTACACCGTGAAGTAGCTGCATGATTCCATAGTGGAATCGGTAAATATGAGCGTCTGTGGATTGAGGGATTGTCAATCGGCGGACGCTTTTTTGAGCTATCAGTGGATTGCGTGGCTGAATCGAAGAGATTGGAGGATTGTACGCTGGCTTTCGGGTGACTGACGTACACTCGAATGCGTATGTCTACGTACGTTTTCGTACGAAACGTCAAACGGAAGGAATCGGCTTGAAACTGGTGAAACGACTCATCGCCATCTGCTGTGCGGCCATTATGGCAGTCAGTGCGGCCGCTTGCGGAGCCAACGTCGATTCCCGCACCGAAATCACCGTGTGGTCGTGGGAGCCGAGCATGAAACAGGTCATTGCCAGCTTCGAAAAGGAAAACCCCGACATCCACGTTATTTGGAAGAACACAAGCGGTTACGACAATCTCAACAACGCCATTCAAGACGGTTACGGCATTCCCGACGTGGTGCAATTGGAATACTATGCGTTGCGCCAGTACGCGGTAAGCGGCCAGCTGGTGGCGATCACCGGGCGTACGGAAGGCTACGGCGATTTCTACACGCCCGGTACGTGGGCTTCGGTGCAGCTGAACGGCCGCGTGTACGGCCTTCCCATGGATTCCGGTCCAATGGCGTTCTTCTACAACGACAGCGTGTTCGAGCAGGTAGCATCGATGCCTCCAAGATTCGCACGTGGGACGACTATTACGAGGCGGCCAAAAAGCTGAAAGGCATCGGCGTGTACATCGCAGCCGATTCGGGTGACGCCAGCTTCTACGACACGATGATCTGGCTTGCCGGAGGCCGTCCGTTCTCCACCTCCAACGACGGCAAAAACGTGACGATCAACCTCACCGACGATGAGGGTACGAGAACCTTCACCGAATTCTGGCAGAAAATGATCGACGAAGGTTTGGTCGCCACCAATCTGACCACATGGTCCGATGGGTGGAAGGAAGCCGTGGGGGAGGGGAAGATCGCCTCCATGTTCTCCGGTGCTTGGCTGCCGTCGCTGCTCATGTCGAACCTTCCCGGAACCGCGGGTTTGTGGCGTGTGGCACAGATGCCCACGCCGGATGGCAGTTATACCACGTCGGAAAACGGCGGTTCGGCGCTGGCTGTGTTGCAGCGTTCGCGCAAGCCCGAAGCGTCATATCGTTTCATCGAATACGCATGCCATAACGCGGAAGGCATCAAAGCCCGTGTGGACGGCGGTGCGTTCCCCGCCGATAACATCACGTTGTCTGATCGGGAATTCCTGCGCAAAACCACCGTGACCGACGAACGTGGCATTGAAATCCCGTATTTCGGCGGTCAGGAATACAATCGCGTGCTTTCCCAAGCCGCGGAAAACGTGTCGACCGGTTACCAGTATCTGCCGTTTGAAGTGTATGCGCGAAGCGACTTCCGCACTACCGTAGGCAAGGCCTACAAATGGTCGAGCCGGTTGCGCAAAGAGCAGGACAGGCTGAATATCATCGCGGCCGGTGGCAAAGTGTCCGACAAATCCGCCATCGGCGACGCGTTGAAGGAAACTGATTCCGCTGATCGTCTCAAATTGAAAAGCGGTATTGCGCTGTGGCAGAAGGATTTGAAGGAATACGGAGCAATCAGGTTTTACTAGTTCAGTAAATAGTTAATTATTTGCTATAGTTGTAAAAATAATGATGGCTGTCTTGTTTTTCTTTTGAATTCAAGACAGCCATTATTTTTTATATATTGAGATTGTATGTTGACGAAAAGTTATTGTCGAATATTGCGTTCGTAAATATGCAGCATGCCTTTGAAAATCAGATCAGGGTCATAAATGTCGATCATGTCGGTATCGTCGGCGAACACGCGGCTTAATCCGCCCCGTCGCAACCACGCGGAAATCCTCGTCGATTTCACGATGGAATTGCGCGATCGTACGTTCGATGCCGCCAAGGAAGTTGTAATACAGGCCGGCCTGCATGGCCTGGCCTGGTGCTTTTCGCCAGAATCGACGAGGGGCGCGTGATCTCCACTTCCGGCAACTGGGCCGTGGCATCCCACAAGGCGGCCGCGCTGTGCGAATGCCGGTGGTGATGAGCCCGCAAATCACCGACGCATCGGCGGTCACATAGTTGAATGTGGTGGCCGTGCCGAAATCCGCCACCAGAATCGGCCCGCCATACTCGTAGTAGGCTCCCGCACAGTCGGCAATGCAGTCCGCGCCCATGTTCTGCGGATTGTCCATGCGAATATTGATGCCGGTTTTGACTCCCGGTCCAACAATCATCGGATCGATATTGAGGAATTTCACAATGCTGGCACGGAACGAATGCATGACCTTCGGCACCACCGACGTGATGATCACATCGTCCACATCGCCCGGCGCATAGCCGCTCAGCCGCAGGAATTGCGTGATCATCAGCCATATTCATCCGACGTGTGGTTCGCCTTCGTGGTGATGCGATACGTGCCGGCGATATGCCCGTCATCGAGAAAGCCGATCACCACATTGGTGTTGCCGATGTCGACTGCGACCAGAAGCATGTCGAATTCTCCTTACGATTGCTGTATTGACGCTATTTCCTGTGATGCTGGTTGATGGTTACGATGCTTGCGATTCAGCGGATTCGGTATTGCGCAACGCTGCCAATTCGGTGAGGATGCGTTCCGCCAATTCCTGCTTGCTCATCTTGTTCCAATGCTCGATGATCGGTTCGTCGGTGGTTTCGCCGGGTTTCAGCACGGTCACCACATTCGTATCCACCGCGAATCCGGCGCCGGGAGTGTTGAGATTGTTGGCCACCAGCATGGAACAATGCTTGGATGTGAGTTTTTTCGCTGCGTTCGATTCAAGATCCTGCGTTTCCATGGCGAAACCGCACAAGGTTTGACCGGCGGTTTTATGCGCGCCTGCCCATGCGAGAATATCGGGATTCGAAGTGAGCCGCAGATCGATATTGACGCGCCCGTTCTTCTTGATTTTCTCCGAAGACTGCTCAATCGGGCGGAAATCGCCGACGGCAGCGGCCATAATCGTCAAATCGGCCTGCGTGAAATGCTCTTGCACCGCGTTGAACATTTGCTGCGCGGTGGTGACGTGAACCGTATCAATGCCGCGGGGAGCGCTCAATGTGACAGGGCCGGATACCAGCGTCACATCCGCGCCCATATCGCGTGCCTGCTCGGCGATCGCATAGCCCATTTTTCCAGTGGAATGATTGGTGAGGTAGCGCACGGGATCAAGTGGCTCCTGTGTGGGGCCGGCGGTGACGAGCACATGCAATCCGTGCAATGGCAACGTTTCTGCGGGCTGGTTCGCACGCAGCAGATCAGCTACGGCAGCTTCGATCGCAGCAGGCTCCTCCATGCGCCCCTTGCCAACATCCTGGCAGGCAAGCATACCGGATCCCGGCTCCACAATGGTCCATCCGAGTTCACGGCAGGCATTGAGATTGCGTTGCGTCACGGCATTCTCATACATGTGCACGTTCATGGCAGGGCATAGGATTTTCGGTCCCTCGCTATAGGCAAGCACGGTACTTGTCAGCTGGTCGTCGGCAATGCCGCATGCGATTTTCGCAATGATATCGGCGCTCGCAGGAGCGATGACGAGCATGTCCGCCCATTTCGCATCATCCACGTGATTGATATGCAGCGGATCGGATGGCGTATGCGCAACATCGCCGTCATTGCGCTGTGCTGCGAACATGGACGTGCGCGTCTGCGTATGCGTGAGCGAGCTGAACGTCAACGGGGTGACGAACTCCTGCGCGGCCGCGGTCATGGCCACGCGAACCTCATGTCCCTGCTTGCTCCAGTCGGAGGCGAGATGGCAGGCCTTGAATGCGGCGATGCTGCCGGTCACGCCGAGAAGAATATGCGCCATAGCCGATATTGTCCTTCCCTTGACGTTGGCAAGACTTACGAAAACTGCGTCAAGTATATATCGAACCGGCTGAGGCATGCGGCATTGCGGCATTGCCGTCAGATGAATCCTGCGGGCATGGCGGATTGTAGAATCAGACTTTGGTGATCGACCCGTACAGGCGGTCAACCAGAACAAACACATAATCAAACAGGAGCAATCATGTCGCAATCTTCAGGTGCGTACGGCGAAGCCGACGCAACCGAACAGAAGAACGAACAACACAACAATCAGCCGCAAACTCGGCAAGCACCGACGCAACTTTGAACGCGCGTGCCAAATCACCGAAATCCAAGGGGCCCAACAAGTGGATCATCGCCATCATTGCAGTGATCGCAGTGGTCGCCATCATTGTGGGCGTCGTCGTGTTCCGTAACAACAACGCATCCAGCGATACCGCGGAAAATGGCACCTCCAACACCGTGACCATTGGACTGAAACTCGCCCCCGTAAGTCTCGACATTCGCCACCAGTCCGGATCGGCGATCGAACAGGTGCTGATCGGCAATGTGTACGAAGGACTGCTGTCGCGCGATTCCGACAACAAAGTGCAGCCGGGACTGGCGAAAAGCTGGGATATTTCTAACGACGGCACAACGTATACGTTCCATCTCAACGAGAACATGAACTTCTCCAACGGAGACACGTTGGACGCCGAAGATGTGGCCTGGTCCATTAACCAGCTCAAAGAACAGCAGTATTACAACGCCAATCAGGTCGAAAGCCTCGAAAAAGCCGAAGCGGTCGATAGCGACACCGTGAAGCTCACGCTCAGCACCCCCGATTCCAACCTGCTGTGGTACCTGACCGGACGCCCCGGCTGGTGTTCGATAAGGACGCCGAATACAACGCGAAAACCGAAGCCGTCGGATCGGGCCCGTACACGGTGGAATCCTTCGATTCCGCCAGCAAAATGGCGCTCAAAGCCAACCCGAAGTATTGGGGAAGCGCACACAAGGCCGCAACCGAAAACGTGATCATCAAATTCCTCACCGACGATAACGCAGCCGTCAACGCGCTGAAAAGCGGCGAAGTCGACGTGCTTTCCCCGGTGAACGCCACGCTCGCCAAATCGCTTGACACCAACACGTATCAGGTGTCCGCGGCGGACGGCAGCGACAAATACGTGCTCGCCTTCAACTGCGCGAACAGCAAGCTTGCCGACAAGCGCGTGCGTCAGGCAATCCGTTACGGCATCAACCATGAGGAAATCATCGCTTCGCGCGGTAACGTCGACTATGCGCTCGGCGGGCCGATCCCATCCGTGGACCCGGGCTATGAGGACTTGACCGACCTGTACCCGTACGATGTGAACAAAGCCAAGGAACTCATGCTGAAGCCGGCTATTCCACCGATAATCCGCTGAAACTCACCCTCACCTACGCCAACACGTACGGCACGGAACTCGGCGACCAACTGCGTAGCCAGCTCGCCAAAATCGGCATTGATCTCAACATCAACTACGTGGAATTCTCCACATGGCTGCAAGACGTGCACGCCAACGGCGACTATGAACTTTCGTTGGTGGACCACGCCGAAAGCCACGACTTCTACAAGTGGACCACGCCCGACTACTACTTCCACTACGACGGCAAGCAAGCCCAAGAACTGTATGCCAAGCGCTCGCCGCCACCGATGAGGAATCCAGCGCAAACTACCTGAAGCAGGCTGCGAAAGCAGTAAGCGAGGATGCCCCCGCCGACTGGCTGTTCGGCTATCGTGTGACGGTGGCATACCACAAGAACGTGCAGGGATTCCCCAGCAAGCTGAGCCAGACGGTGCTGCCATTGTGGCAGATCACCAAGGCGCGGTGAATCGACGAAAAATCGATGGAAAACAAGTGATGAAACTGATGTGTGGCGGTGTTTGCAGCGGCATCGTTGCGGCACCGCCACACGTTGGCGCGATATTGTTGGATAGGGTAATGACGGTGAATAGGTGCGTATCGCTGCAAACGCACGGATCGAGCGATAGACCAATGGTGGTTCAACTATGAGATTTGTAGTCAAACGGCTGGGACTGTTCGTCGTGGCCCTGTTCGGTCTGTCGCTTCTGGTGTTCGTGCTGTTGCGCATGCTGCCGGGCGATGTGGCTGCGGTGATCGCAGGAACGAACGCAGCCCCTGAACGTATCGCGTCGCTTCGTACCGAACTTGGCTTGGACAAATCGTACGTGGCGCAATACGGCGATTGGATGCTGGGATTGCTGCATGGCGATCTTGGTGTGTCCACCATCGGAGGCAAAGCGGTGTCGGCACAGGTTGCGTCTCGTGCTTCGGTAACGTTTCCACTGATCATCGTGAGTTTGCTGATCGCATTGGCGATTGGCCTGCCGCTTGGTTGCGCTGCTGTGCTGACCCGTAATGCCCGCTTGCGTGGCTTTGTCACGGTATTGCGATTGTTGCCGGCGCCATTCCCGCATTATGGGGCGGATTGCTGTTGATTCTGCTGTTCTCACGCGGTTCAGGACTGTTGGGATTGCTGCCTGCTCAAGGTTTTCCCGATAATGGCTGGGGCGCGCCCTTGCAGGCGTTGGCTTCTTTGATACTTCCGGCGCTCGCCACCGGCGTTACCGCAGGCGCGTCCATTATGCGTTACACGCGTGCCGCCGTGGGGGACAAGGCCTCGTCTCAGGCGGTCGACATGGCCATGGCATGCGGCATGACCCGCAAACAGGCGGTATTGCGCGTCGCTTTGCGTCTTGCCACACCGCAATTGGTGTCGGTGATCGGTTTGACGTTCGCCCAGATGGTCACCGGTGTAATGGTGGTTGAGAATCTGTTCGCGCTTCCGGGGCTTGGCACCATGCTGGTCACCGATGTTGGCAATCGAGATCTGATTGCAGTGCAGAGCGAATTGTTCCTGTTGGCTGCGTTCTTCCTCTTGCTTGGATTAGTGGTTGATGTGGTGCATCGTGCGCTTGATCCGCGTCTGAAAGATGCCGGATTGGTGTCGGGGGAGGTGCTTGCATGATGAAACAGTCTGCTGAGAAAACTACTTCGAAAAACGCTGTGAAAACCGTGATTCCCTCCATATGGCGTACCGCTGGTGGCAAGTATTCGCTGATCATGCTTGCGATATGGCTGGTTGTGTCGGCTATTTCGCTGGTGTGGACGCCATATTCGCTGCTTGATACTGACGGATTCAACACGTGGGCTTCGCCGTCCGGCGCTCACATGTTGGGTACTGATGGTGTTGGCGCTGATGTGTTGAGCTGGCTGATGGCCGGTTCCCGTACGAATCTTGCGATCGCGCTGCTTACCGTGGTGGTTGCCGCGGCCATCGGCCTGCTGCTGGTGGCGGCCATGGTGTCTCGCCATGGCGCATTGGCTTCCACGTCGGTGGTTGTGGTGGATGCGTTGATTTCCATTCCAACAGTGCTGATCGCCTTGATGCTTTCCGTGCCGTTCGGCGCGTCGCAGCGGTGATCATCGCCGCATGCGGACTTGCATACGGGCTGAATTTGGCGCGTATTCTACGCCCCGCGGCCATGCTCGCCGCACGTTCTGACTATGTGGAATCGGCTTTGTGGTCGGGTGCGAGTTCGTTACGCGTGTTTTTCACGCATATTGTGCCGAATACGGTTCCGGTGTTATGCGTTCAGCTGTCGATGAGTGCGGGCACGTCGCTCTTGGCGGAGGCTGGATTGACGTATCTGGGTGTTGGCGTCGGTGCGGGAGTGCCCAGTTGGGGGCATTCGCTTGCCACGTCCGTGAAATTCATCAGCATTTATCCGATGGCTGTGGTGTGGCCGGGATTGGTGGTCACCTTGATGGTGATAGCGCTGAATCTGTTTGGCGATGCGTTGCGTGACGCCATCGATCCGCTGACGAATCCGGCATTGCGGCAAGGTGAAGCCACCCATGTTGAATCGGAGGAACGCGCATGAGCGTCAGCATCCGTAATCTCAATATCGTCATCAATGGAATGCCGATTGTGCATGATGTCGATATGGACATCGCCGACGGTGAACGTGTGGGTTTGATCGGTTCGTCCGGTTCCGGCAAATCCATGATCGCCAAATCCATCATGGGCTTGCTGCCGCTTTCCGCGCAGGTTTCCGGCAGTATTGACATGGGTGGTACTGAAATCGTCGGAGCGTCGGATCAAGCGATCGCCGATCTGCGTGGCCGTTATGTGGCATGGTGTTCCAGAATCCTTCCGCCGCATTGAATCCGGTGATGACCGTGGCGCAGCAGGTCGCGCTGCCACTGCGTTTTGCATTACGATCTGACCCGTGACGAACGGTTGGACCGTGTCAAAGCAATGTTCGCCAAAGTCAGGCTGCCGGAAGATGTGCTGAACAAATATCCGCATGAACTTTCCGGCGGACAACAGCAGCGCGTCGGCATCGCGGCCGCATTGGTCACGTCGCCGCGCCTGATTATCGCCGACGAGCCAACCACCGCGCTGGATTCGATCACGCAACGGCAGATCGTCGATCTGCTGGCATCGTTGGTGGACGATTCCGGCGCATCCATGCTCTTCATCACCCACGATTTCGCGGTACTCAATCATGCAACCACACGCTGTTATGTACTTGCTGATGGACGTGTTGCCGAATCAGGACAAACCGCCGATATCCTGCAGTCGCCGCACACTAAAGTCGCTTCGCAATTGGTGACTTCGGCACGTGCGCTGTCGTTGCGGATCGATGCCGAAACCAAATAAGGAGAACGGTTGTGACGGGCGAAAACGAAAAAACCACAATGCTGCAAGGTCGCGGCATCAGCAAATACTACGGTGCGAAACAACAGCGTCGTCAGGTGCTGCACGATGTTGATATCGACGTACGTTCGGGGGAGTGCCTTGCGGTGATCGGCGGATCCGGATCCGGCAAAACCACCCTTACACGAGTATTGCTGGGGCTCGAACACGCTGAAACGGGCGAGATTACGTATTTCGGCAAGCCTGTGCAAGGCGAAGTCGCCGGCGAACTGCGGCGTAGCTGCGGATTGGTGTTCCAAAGCCCATTCGACTCGTTGGATCCGCGTTGGAGGGTCGGCAGATCCGTTGCCGAACCATTGCGGTTGCATCACCCTGATTGGTCGCAGGAACGGATTGCGGAACGCGTGTCGGAAGCCTTCCGCATGGTGAGTCTCGACCCTGCCGCATATGAAAATCGGTTCCCCGTGGACCTCTCTGGCGGTCAGGCGCAACGCGTGGCCATCGCACGTGCCATTGCGGATCATCCGAAAGTATTGCTTGCCGACGAGCCGATGAGCGCCGTCGACGTGGCCGCACGAACGCAGATTCTCGCATCGTTCGCTGCGATTCGTAGCGGCGAACCTGATATGGCGCTGATCATGGTGTCACACGATTTGGGAGTGGTGCAGCATATCGCAGATCGCATTATGGTGTTGCACGACGGTTGCGTTGAGGAATGCGGACTTACGGAAACCGTGTTGCACCATCCGACCAGCGATTACACCAAACGATTGCTGGACGCGGCTTCGCTCTGATTTGTGACACTGCGCAAAAAGCCTGCGATCATGTTGAAATCCGCATGATTGCAGCTTTTTTGCCGCTATATGAACAGGTAAGACACGCCGATGTCGTTACGTGTGCTATTGTGTGAGCCATGTTCAATTTCTCTTGTTGTTGCTGTCGCTGACCAACCGCCCGAGGGGCGCGTGGTTCATCGAAGCATAACTTGAGACAGGGCATTCTTTTTCGGCATACGCAACTTGCGTTGCATGCCAGAGTATCGCAGAAATCATCCATAACCAGTGCCTTACGCGGTTGGTATTACGCGGCATATGTGGATGAACCGCAGCGAAAACACCATCACAGGTCCCGTTTCAAATCATTGCAAGTGATAAACGCGAGCTTCTCGAAATCAAAACAACGAAATCATTCATCGGAAGCCAACGGAAATCACTCTTCGCAAGGAAACGACATGACCATCCACAACTCCCTTTCCGAGCTCATCGGCAACACTCCGCTCGTCAAACTCAACCATGTGACCGACGGCATCAAAGCCACCATCGCAGTCAAAGTCGAATATTTCAATCCTGGCGGCTCCTCCAAAGACCGCATTGCGGAACGCATCATCGACGCGGCCGAACGCAGCGGCGAACTCAAGCCGGGCGGTGTGATTGTGGAACCGACCTCCGGCAACACCGGCGTAGGACTTGCCCTCGTGGCCCAGCAGCGCGGATACCGCACCATCTTCACCCTGCCAGACAAGGTTTCCGAAGCCAAGCGTGCGGTACTCCGCGCATACGGTGCAGAAGTGGTGGTAACCCCTACCGATGCTGGTCCGGATGATCCGCGCTCCTACTACCAGGTGGCGGAACGCCTCGCCAAAGCGATTCCCGGCGGATACCGCCCGAACCAATACGACAACCCGAACGGACCGGAAAGCCACTACCGCACCACCGGTCCGGAAATCTGGGAAGCCAGCGACCATCAGGTCACGCATTTCGTGGCTGGCATCGGCACTGGCGGCACCATTTCCGGCACCGGACGCTACCTGAAGGAAGCTTCCGACGGCGCAGTACAAGTGATCGGCGCCGACCCGGAAGGATCCATCTATTCCATCCGAACGACGTGCATCAGTACAGCATCGAAGGCGTGGGCGAGGATTTCTATCCGAAAGCGTTCGACCG
>ENA-OQIM01000203-OQIM01000203.1-human-gut-metagenome-genome-assembly--contig:-NODE-203-length-21260-cov-1.501585_pt1 | contig 21260 bp, 30 predicted proteins | sample MGYA00242579_ERZ504744 | MGnify/ENA primary metagenome ERZ504744 (study PRJEB26092, sample SAMD00036441) | human gut metagenome | host: Homo sapiens | study: EMG produced TPA metagenomics assembly of...
GGCATTGCGAGTCCTCGACGAGAACCACAATTCTTAAGGAAACGATGAAGGAGATCACAGAGGATTCAATTCTATCTGGACCATCGCTCCTACCAGCAGATCCTGCTCGGAGCAGTGATCTTTTCCAATGAATATGGATACCTCGGACAGACAGCAAATGCAGCGGAATTGATCGATAAAATTAGCAAAGGAGAAAAGGAATAATGGTTCATTTTGTAGGAGCAGGACCGGGAGCACCGGATCTTATCACAGTCAGAGGAAAACAGTATCTTGAGGAGGCGGACGTGATCATTTATGCAGGATCTCTTGTAAATCCGCAGCTTCTTGAATACAGCAAGGACGTATGTACGATCCACAACAGTGCCAAGATGACACTGGAAGAAGTAATTTCTGTCATCGAAAACGCAGAGGCAGAGGGTAAGATGACCGTACGTCTTCACACCGGCGATCCGTGTATCTACGGTGCGATCCGTGAGCAGATGGACATTCTCGATGAGAAGGGGATTTCCTACGATTACTGTCCAGGAGTCAGCGCATTCTGCGGTGCAGCAAGTGCACTGAATCTGGAGTACACACTTCCGGAGATCTCACAGAGCGTGATCATCACCAGAATGGAAGGACGTACACCGGTTCCGAGCAAAGAGAGCATCCAGTCTTTTGCGGCACATCAGCAACCATGGTCGTATTCTTGAGTACCGGAATGCTCGAAGAACTGAGCAGACGACTGATCGAGGGCGGCTACACAGCAGATACACCGGCAGCGATCGTTTACAAGGCAACCTGGCCGGATGAGAAGAAATTTGTCTGCACAGTCGGAACACTTGCGCAGACAGCAGCAGAGAACAACATTACCAAGACTGCACTTATGATCATCGGAGATTCTGTCAAGCAGCCCAGTATGACCGTTCCAAGCTTTATGATCCAGGATTTACTACAGAATTCCGTGAAGCGACCAAATAAGAGTAATATGGATATTTCTATCATATGCTTCAGCCTTACCGGATTTCAGACAGCTCTGAAACTCAGGAAGGACTGAACGCACAAGGTATCACACCGAACTTTACAAAAAGAGTAAATATCTGGAAGATTCTGTTACGGAAAGTACAGGAAACTGGACAGCAGAGCATTTCCAGAAGGATGACGGGATGATCTTTGTCGGAGCCTGCGGGATCGCCGTACGCAGCATCGCACCACAGGTTGCCAGTAAGAAATCAGATCCGGCAGTTCTTGTCGTGGATGAGTGCGGACAGTTTGTGATCTCACTTTTGTCCGGACACCTGGGCGGGGCGAATGCACTGACTCTTGAAACGGCAGAGATTCTGGAGGCACAGCCGATCGTGACGACAGCGACTGACTTCATAAGCGATTCGCAGTTGATGTTTTGCCAAAAAAACGGCTGTGAGATCTTCTTCATGAAAGCAGCGAAGGAAGTCTCAGCGGCACTGCTTGCGGGTGAGTCCGTGGGATTTTATAGTGAATTTCCATTTGAAGGATCTCTTCCGGAAGGACTGACAGCGTGCAGCGCGGATGGAACCCCGTTCGATGGAGGAACTGCCCCGGAGATCGGTGTTGCGGTTACGATCCACCCGTCCTGTCTGCCGTTTGCCTCTACCACGCAGGTAGTTCCGCCGGCAGTCACACTCGGAATGGGATGCCGTAAGAACAAAGAAACAGAAGTCATCCTGAGAGAAGCAGAGAACTGCCTCAGGGAAGCGGACATCTATCGTCAGGCAGTTGGAAATCTCGCAAGCATTTCCCTTAAGAAAGACGAGCCGGGGCTGAATGCTTGGCAGAGGAATGGAAGATTCCTTTTATTACCTATACAGAAGAAGAACTAAAAGAAGTCGAAGGAGAATTTACTCCATCTGCTTTTGTCCGGACCATCACAGGCGTAGAGAATGTCTGTGAGAGAAGCGCAGTACTTGCATCCGGCAATGGCAGCCTTATCAGAAAAAAGACCGGGAGAGAGGGCGTGACGACAGCTCTGGGACTCCGGAAATGGGAGGTACATTTTGAATAAAATATATGTTGTAGGAATCGGACCGGGAGGCTGTGACCAGATGACCGGTATAGCAATGGAAGCTCTGAAAAAAAGTGATGCGATCATCGGATATACCGTCTATGTAGATCTTGTCAAAGACACATTTCCGGACAAAGAATTCCTGACCACACCAATGAAAAAAGAAGTTGACCGCTGCGTTCTGGCATTTGAGGAAGCAATGAAAGGCAAAGTTGTTTCCATGATCTGCAGTGGAGATGCCGGTGTTTACGGTATGGCAGGCCTTATGTATGAAGTTGGCGTAAATTATCCGGAAGTAGAACTTGAGATCGTCCCTGGTGTCACAGCAGCACTTGGCGGGGCAGCAGTCCTTGGTGCACCACTGATCCATGATTTCTGTCTCATCAGTTAAGTGACCTTCTCACTCCGTGGGAAAAGATCGAGCAAGACTTCTCGGCGCATCTCAGGCAGATTTCGTGATCTGTCTCTATAACCCATCCAGCAAAAAACGTCATGATTATCTTCAGAAAGCTTGTGACCTGATGATGCAGTACAAATCCCCGGACACTGTCTGCGGAACTGTCTGCAATATCGGACGTGAAGGAGAAGAATATCATCTGATGACTCTGAAAGAACTTCGTGACACACAGGTGGATATGTTTACAACCGTATTTATCGGAAATTCTCAGACAAAAGAAATCAACGGCAAGATGGTAACACCACGAGGATACAGGAATGTATAAAGTCATTGTATTTGCCGGGACGACCGAAGGATACGAGATCAGTCGTTTTCCTCGGTGAAAACCAGATCCCGGTGCTGGGCATGCGTGGCGACAGAATATGGTTCCAGATCCTCAAGAGAGTTCCAGTCTGCATGTACAGGCGGGACGTCTCGACGAGAATGAGATGAAAGAGCTTTTTTCCAGAGAAAAACCGGAACTTGTTCTGGATGCGACACATCTTACGCAGCAGAAGTGACAAGAAATATCCGAAAAGCCTGCGAGGAAGCCGAAGTCTCTTATACGAGGATCCTCCGTACAGGCAGCGGACAGCAGAACGCTGTCTATGTTAAGGATACACAGGCAGCGGCAGAGTACCTGAAAGGAACTACAGGGAATGTTCTCCTGACCACAGGAAGCAAGGAACTGGCGGCATTTACCTCCGTTCCGGATTATAAGGAGCGCTTGTTTGCAAGAGTGCTGTCCCTTCCGTCCGTGATCGAATCCTGTCAGGCACTTGGTTTTGAAGGCCGGAACCTGATTGCGATGCAGGGACCTTTTCCATGGAATGAATCGGGCGATGCTTACGCAGTATGAGTGCAGATATCTGGTTACCAAGGATTCCGGCAAAGCCGGCGGCTTTCTTGAGAAGATCCAGGCGGCCGAAGCCTGTGGTGCAACTGTTGTGATCATCGGAAGACCTCTCGCAGAAGAGGGTCTGTCTCTGCGGGAATGCAGGCATATGCTGATCGAACGCTACGGACTTACCAGAAAACAGAAGGTCACACTTCTCGGAATCGGCATGGGAAGCCCGAAGACTCTGACGCAGGAGGGTCAGGAAGCTGTCCGAAACGCGGATCTTATCGTAGGCGCAAAGCGAATGGTCGATGCTGTCCGGCTTTCTGGACAGGATGTTTTTTATGAATATCGGAGCAAAGAGATCGCAGAGTATCTGATCGCACATCCGGAGTACACCAAAGTTGTAGTTGCACTTTCCGGTGATGTTGGATTTTACAGCGGGGCGAAGAAACTTGCAGAACTTCTCGGACCGGATACGGAAATGATCTGTGGGATCTCATCTGTGGTTTATTTTATGTCAAAGATCGGCCTGTCCTGGGACGACGCAAAGATCGTCAGCGCGCATGGAAAAACCTGCAATCTCATTTCCCTGATCCGCACGAACCGCAAGGTTTTTGCAATCCTCGGAACGGGTGACGGAGTGCGTAAACTGGCAGAGAAGCTTATATTTTACGGAATGGGCGACGTTATTCTTCATGTCGGAGAAAATCTTTCCTATGATAACGAGAAGATCCTGGCGAAACCAGCCAGAGGACTTGTTTCCTATGAGGGAGATCCTTTGAGCGTAGTCTGTGCATATAATCCACAGGCAGAACTGGAACTGGCAACTCATGGAATTCCAGACGAAGAATTTATCCGCGGCAAGGCACCGATGACCAAGACAGAAGTGCGTACCGTTTCTCTCTCCAAACTGAGACTTCCAAAAGATGCCATCTGCTACGACATTGGTGCAGGAACAGGTTCTGTTTCTGTCGAAATGGCACTTCGCGCATCTGAAGGCGGGGTCTATGCGATCGAGAAAAAGGAGGATGCCCTGGCACTCCTTCAGGAGAATAAGAAGAAATTTGCACTGGACCATATGTACATCGTTCCGGGAACCGCACCGGAGGCACTTGAGGAACTTCCTGTGCCGACACACGCTTTTATTGGCGGATCTTCCGGAAATATGAAGGAGATCGTGGAGCTTCTGCTGAATAAGAACCCACAGGTGCGTATTGTGATCAACTGCATTACTCTGGAAACCGTGGGCGAGGCACTTGACTGCATCCGTGAACTTGAGAAGCAGGAAACTTATCAGTGCGAGAGCGAAGTCGTACAGCTCTGCGCTTCCAGATCCAAAAATATCGGACGTTACCATATGATGATGGGCGAAAATCCAATCTATATCATCACGGTACAGGCACACGAGAAATCCGAAACACAGGAGGAACAGGTCATGAAGATCCCGAGAATCCTTCTGGCAGCAGGCTCCAGCGGAAGCGGCAAGACCTGATCACCTGCGGGCTTCTTGAAGCACTGGTGGAGCGCGGTCTTAAGACGGCGTCCTTTAAATGCGGGCCGGATTACATCGATCCGATGTTCCACAGCCGGGTGATCGGGACAAAGTCCCGGAATCTGGACACCTTTTTTACAGGATCAGAGGTAACGAAATATCTTCTGACCCGAAATGCCAGAGACTGTGAGATCGCAGTCATGGAAGGTGTCATGGGCTTTTATGACGGCGTTGCGGGAACTACGACCACAGCCAGTGCCTATGACCTTGCCAAAGTGACCGATACACCAGTCATCCTGATCGTAAACAGCCGTGGGATGAGTGTGTCCCTGGCTGCCTATGTCAAAGGTTTCCTGGAATATAAGAAGGACAGCCACATCAAAGGTGTGATCTTTAACCAGATGTCTCCCATGCTCTATCCGAGAATGAAGAAACTTCTGGAAGAAGAACTGGGTGTTGCGGTTCTTGGTTATGTACCGAAGGTTGAGGACTGTGTGATCGAAAGCAGACATCTTGGTCTGGTCCTTCCGGATGAGATCCCGGAACTGAAAGACAGGCTTCATAAGCTTGCAGGCGTTCTGGAAGAGACACTTGACATCGACCGGATCCTGGAACTGGCGGGCGAGGCACCGGATCTTCTGGATGCGAAGCCGGAGTCAGTGACCGATTTCAGACTCTCCGAGCCGGTGCGTATCGGCGTTGCGGAGGATGAGGCGTTCTGCTTTTTCTATGCAGACAATTTCCGTCTTCTGGGCTAGATGGGGGCAGAGATTGTTCCATTTTCACCGATGGAAGATAAGCAGCTTCCGGATGATTCTGGACGGGCTTTTGTTATACGGCGGCTATCCGGAATTAAACGGAAAAAAACTGGAACAAAATAACCACAATGAAAGACATGATACGGGAAAAACTGAAAGCAGGGATGCCATGTATGGCAGAATGCGGAGGCTTTATGTATCTCCACGAGGAAATGGAGGGCATGGATGGGAACTTCTACCAGATGGCAGGGGTGATCCCGGGAAAAGCATACCGCACACCGAAACTTTCCAGATTTGGCTATGTGACACTGACACAGAAAAAGCCGGCTCTTGGAATGGAAGATTTCGAGAGATCCCGGCACATGAGTTCCACTATTTTGATTCCGAAAACTGCGGCGGGGATTTTCATGCGGCGAAGCCGGAGAGTAAGCGTGGATGGGACTGTATCCATGGAACGGACACGATGCTGGCTGGTTTTCCACATCTTTATTATTATGGAAATCCCGAAGTACCGAAGGCATTTCTTAAAAAATGCCTCGCATACAAAAAACAACGATGTTCCTGCAAGCAGGAAGGTCAGGAAGAGTGACAAATGTGATCTATCATACGATAGCCCTGGCAGCAGGTTTTTACTTGATCTGATATTTGGAGATCCCAGGTGGTTGTATCATCCGGTCTGCCTGATCGGAAATCTGATCTCCGTTCTTGAAAAGGGAATCCGCAGGATCTTTCCGAAGACAAATGCAGGAGAACTGGCTGGCGGAGTTGTGGAAACGATTCTCGTCTGTCTGTTTTCCTTTGGCGTGCCGGCTGTGCTCCTGTCTCTTCTGTACGGACATTTCCCGGTGGCGGGTGTGATCCTGGAGACATTCTGGTGCTACCAGCTCCTTGCTACCAGATCGTTAAAGGATGAGAGCATGAAGGTCTATGACCGGCTGGTAAACGGTACGATCGAGGAGGCGCGTTATGCAGTGTCCATGATCGTAGGACGTGATACCCAGGAACTCACCGATACAGGTGTCACAAAGGCAGCCGTGGAGACTGTGGCAGAGAACTGTTCTGACGGTGTGATCGCTCCGATGATCTATATGGCGATCGGCGGCGCACCGCTGATGTTTCTTTATAAAGGGATCAATACCATGGATTCCATGCTCGGCTACAAAAATGACAAGTATCTGTACTTTGGAAGATGCAGTGCCAAGCTTGATGATGTGGCAAACTTTTTCCGGCAAGGATCTCTGGCTGGCTGATGGTTGCGGCAGCTTTTGTCTGTGGAATGGATGGCAAAAACGCAGCAAAGATCTACCGGAGAGACAGAAGAAACCATGCAAGCCCGAACTCTGCACAGACAGAGGCAGCAATGGCAGGAGCGCTTGACGTACAGCTTGCCGGCAATGCCTGCTATTTTGGCAAATTATACGAAAAACCGACGATCGGAGACCCGATTCGCGCTGTGGAACCGGAGGATATCAGACGCTCCAACCGTCTGATGTACGGAACTGCTTTTCTTGGCATTCTGATCTGCCTTATCATCCGCATCGCCGTCGGGTTCTGGATCCTGTAATACCACAACAGGCAGCAAAGGAGAAATGAAATGAAACACGTACATGGGGGAAATATCTATACTTAACAAAAACTGTCTTGATTTTTCTGCAAACTGTAATCCCCTTGGAACACCGGAGAGTGTCAAGCAGGCAGTCCGGGACAGTCTGGACCATCTTAAAGACTATCCGCAGGTGGGATACGCGCCGCTGAAAGAAGCAATCGCTGCCTATGAGGATGTCAAACCGGAGAATATCATCTGTGGAAACGGTGCGGCGGAGCTGGTCTTTTCACTGTGCCATGCACTCAAACCGAAGAAAGCACTGATTCCGGTTCCTACATTTGCAGAATATGAGCAGGCACTGGAAAGTGTCGGGGCAGAGGTGGAGCATGTGCTTCTCAAGGAAGAAGATGAATTCCGTGTTCAGGACAGTTTTATTGACTGGCTGCACAAAGATCTGGATATGGTATTTCTTTGTAATCCCAACAATCCGACGGGGATACTGACGGACAGAGAATTTCTGTTCAGACTGCTCCGTGTCTGTCGGGAAATGGGAATCTTTCTGGTGGTGGATGAATGTTTTCAGGATTTTATCCGCGAACCGGGACAGTACAGCCTCAAGGCACAGCTTCCGAGGTATCACAATCTGTTTCTTCTCAAAGCATTTACAAAGCGTTATGCGATGGCGGGTGTGCGTCTTGGATATGGAATTACAGAAAATGAGGAACTTCTTGAAAAGATGACACAGGCTACACAGCCATGGAATATTTCGATTCCTGCACAGGCGGCAGGAATTGCGGCACTTGGTGAAGTCGAATATGTCGAAAGAGCGAGAAAACTGATCTTTGCGGAATCTGAATATTTAAGTGAAGAATTATATAAGCTTGGGATGACCGTTTTTCCTTCTCAGGCAAATTATCTGTTTTTCAAGGGACCGGACGATCTTTTTGAGATCTGCGTGGGACAGAATGTTCTGATCCGCGACTGCAGTAACTATCCGGGACTTGGTAAGGGATTTTACAGAGTGGCAGTACGCACCCATGAGGAAAATGAGCGTTTGATCCAGGCAATCCATGACGGTCTCATGGAAGCAAGAAAGAAAACACAGGAAGAAGAGGGGGAGGAGTAAAATGGCAAAAGCGATCATGGTGCAGGGAACGATGTCAAATGCGGGCAAGAGCCTTCTGGCAGCGGGACTCTGCCGTATCTTTAAACAGGATGGATACCGTGTGGCTCCCTTTAAGTCACAGAATATGGCATTGAATTCCTTTATCACAAGGAAGGACTGGAGATGGGAAGAGCGCAGGTCATGCAGGCAGAGGCTGCCGGGATCGAACCGTCCGTCCTTATGAACCCGATCCTTCTGAAACCGACCAACGATGTGGGTTCTCAGGTCATTGTAAACGGAGAAGTCCTTGGCACAATGAGCGCAAGGGATTATTTTGCTTACAAGAAAAAACTTGTCCCGGACATCATGAAAGCATTTGATGCACTTGCAGCAGAGAATGATATCATCGTGATCGAAGGTGCAGGAAGCCCGGCAGAGATCAAACCTCAAAAAAGAGGATATCGTAAACATGGGAATGGCGAAGATGGCAAAAGCACCGGTCCTTCTGGTCGGAGATATCGACCGCGGCGGTGTGTTTGCACAACTTTACGGAACCGTGGAGCTTCTGGAGGAAGACGAGCGAAAGATGATAAAGGGTCTGATCATCAACAAATTCCGCGGTGACAAGACGATCCTTGATCCGGGCGTGGAGATGCTGGAGAGCAAATGCAGGATCCCGGTTGTCGGTGTCGCACCGTATCTTAACATCCAGGTGGAGGACGAGGACAGCCTGACAGAGCGTTTTGACCGTCCGCAGGAAGTTGGGATGATCGATATGGCAGTCATCCGTGTGCCGAGGATCTCCAATTTCACAGATTTTAACCCACTGGAGAGCATACCGGGAGTTTCTCTTCGCTATGTACAGCATCCGTCCGACCTTAAGAATCCGGATGTGATCTTCCTTCCGGGAACAAAGAATACGATGGATGACCTTAAGTGGCTCCGTGAGAGCGGGATGGAGGCTCTGATCCTCAAGGCAGCAGCTTCCGGTACCCTGATCTTTGGTGTCTGCGGCGGCTATCAGATGCTGGGCGAGACTTTAAGTGATCCGCATGGTGTGGAAGCGGGAGGTTCCATGCGTGGAATGGGACTTCTGCCGATGGATACCGTATTTGCGGAGAAAAAGACAAGGACACAGGTTACCGGACGTTTCCTTTCCCTGGAAGGCGATTATGCACCGCTTAAAGATGTCGAATTTACAGGATATGAGATCCATATGGGCGAGAGCACCTGGAAAGAGGGCGCCTCTGCCAGCACCTTTACGAAGGATACCGTGACAGGAAACGAGAAGAGAGAAGGTACGTTCTACCACAATATCTGCGGTACTTATGTGCATGGATCTTCGACAAGGAAGAAGTTGCACTCGGTCTCGTAAAAGCGGTGGGCGACAAAAAGGGAATCGATGTATCCGAGATGGAGGGCGTGGATTTTGCGGCATTTAAGGAGACACAGTATGATATCCTGGCAGCAGAACTGCGGAAACATCTGGACATGAAAAAATCTATGAGATACTGGACGAGGGAATCGAGGAGGAGAAAAGCCTGATGAAAGTAGAACTTGAAAATGTAAAACCGAATGGACATCGAGAAGAGAAGCTTTGAGATCATCACGGAAGAACTCGGGGATACCCCGCTGCTCCCGGGAACAGAACTGGTGGTGAAACGCTGCATCCATACAAGTGCAGATTTTGACTATGCCAGAAATCTTTGTTTTTCCCCGGATGTTATCGAGAAGGCAATGAATGCGATCAAAAACGGAGCCTGCATCGTCACAGACACACAGATGGCTAAATCCGGCATTAACAAACGCGCCCTTGCCCGTTATGGCGGTGAGGTTTACTGCTTCATGTCCGATGAAGATGTGGCAAAGACCGCAAAAGAAAACGGAACCACGAGAGCGACTGCAAGCATGGACAAAGCAGCTACTCTCGATAAAAAGCTGATCTTCGCGATCGGAAATGCGCCGACGGCACTGGTGCGTCTCTATGAACTGATCGAGGATGGCAAACTGGATCCGGAACTGATCATCGGTGTTCCGGTAGGATTTGTCAATGTGGTGCAGTCCAAGGAACTGATTATGCAGCAGACGTACCTTATATTGTAGCCAGAGGAAGAAAGGGCGGAAGCAATGTTGCCGCATGTATCTGTAATGCATTGCTTTATATGATTGATAATAACAGAGGATACTAATTAATTCTGTATCTGACTGATATCTTTTAACAGCTTGCATGCCGGGACGAAATCTGCCACAGGCATGGAGGAGCAGGAGAGGATCAGGGTAATCTTACCGGGAGCCTCTCTCAGAAGCTGCAGGCGCAGACCATTGGTCTGTGCCTTTTTTTGAAGCTCCTGCCAGGTAAGATTTGTGGACAGAGTCAGGGCCAGGCTGGTACCTGCGGCTCCGGTCTGGATCTGGGAATCTTTTCCAAATACTTCCCGCACAGCACTGCGGAGTGCTTTCAGCTTTACAGAATACAGACGTTTCAGCTTACGGGTCTGTGCTGCCAGGTGACCATCCCGGATAAACTGGCACAGAGCAATCTGCTCTGCCTTTGATGCTGTCTGATTATATTGGTCTGCTTTTTTTCTGTACAGTGCAGACAGCTCTGGAGGCAGGACCATAAAACTGATACGGATGGAGGGCAGCAGAAGTCTGGAAAAGGTTCCCAGATACACCACATTCTGACCGCCTGCCAGACCAAAAAGAGAAGGGGTAGCTTCTGCAGATACACAAATTCATTTTCAAAATCATCCTCAATGACCAGACTGCCATGTGCAGCAGAGTAATTCACCAGCTCCAGGCGTCTGGAAACAGGCATAATATCACCCCATTTTGTCATATGTGCAGGAGAAACATAAATAATATCACAGTCCTTATTCCTGTAATCTACCTGAAATCCATAGTCATGAAACACAGTGCTTCCCTGTACAAAGGAAGGATTGGGAAAAGAAACCGTCTGGCGTTGCTCAAGGAGCGGGCAGAGGATGTGCAAAAGACTCTGAATACCTGCACCGATCACAATATCCTCCCCGCTGCATAGCACGTTTCTGCGTTCTCTCACATAATCGGCAAGTGTATCTCTCAGGTCAGCCTCACCCTGAGGCTCTCCATAAGACAGTAATCTTTCATCCTGGCGAAGAGCGCTTTTGATATAACGTCTCCAAAGATCAAAACGGAAACTCTCCCGATCTACTCCTGAAGAAGCAAAATCAAACCGGCAAGGTGTCTGAGCATGTTTCTCTGTTTTTCTGACAGATGTGTGTTGTCTGTCAGCTATATCTGTCACATAGTATCCGCTCTGGGCTTTGGAAATAATATATCCCTCCGCAGCCAGCTGCAGATAGGCATTTTCAATGGTAGTGCGGCTCAGCTTTAGTTCCTGTGAACATTTTCGGAGGGAGGGCATCCTGCTTCCGGGCGGGAGTTTTTTCTCCATGATCAGTTCCCTGTAATAGTGGAACACCTCCAGATACAGGTGCTCCTTTTTTTTTATTCTTATCTAAAATCAATTCCATATGTAAAACTCCGATCCTTCAAACATACTGATGGCATTCTTGAATTGCTATAGGGTTAAAAATAAACTGACCCTTAAAAAAACATTAAATCTGGCTATATTCATATATCCACTGTGATGCTATATTAATACAAAGCATAAAAGAAAGCAAGAGGAATAAAAAATTGAAAAAAATTGCAGTAATTCATGATCTGTCCGGTCTGGGGAAATGCTCTCTTACAGCAGCGATTCCTGTAATTTCCGCCATGGGAGTCCAGGCTTGTCCGCTGCCCACCGCAATATTGAGTAATCAGACAGGATATGGATCTTATTTCTGGGATGATTATACAGACCGGATGGAGCTGATCATGGATGAGTGGAAAAAAATGGGATTTAAACCGGATGGTGTTTATACAGGATTTCTGGGAGATGCCAGACAGGTGGATCTGATCCTGAAATTTGTAGATATGTTCTGCACAGAGGGAACACATATCCTGGTTGATCCGGTTATGGGAGACAGAGGGGAAACATACAAAACCTATTCAGAGACTCTCTGTGAAAAAATGCGGACTCTGGTCAGAGAAGCTACAGTGATTACGCCGAACCTGACAGAGGCACTTCTTCTTCTGTATGGAGAAGAGGGGATGAAAGAAAGAATGAAAGCACTTTCTGATATGGAAGAAACACAGTTGCTTAAGGAAATAGAAACATCCGGAAGAGATCTGACTCTGCGTTTTGGGCTGGAAGCAATTGTGATCACAGGAGTAGAGGTGTCCGGCAGTGACGGCAGAGCACGAATGGGAAATCTGGTTCTGGAGAAAGAAAAAGCAGACTGGTGTTTTTCTGTAAAAGAGGGCGGCAGTTATTCCGGAACAGGAGATCTTCTGGCATCTGTACTGAGTGCGGGAATGGTGAGAGGGATTCCCATGAAGCATGTGTGGAGAAGGCTGTTGAATTTCTGGGTGGAGCTATTCACGATGCAGTGGAAGAAGGAACTGACAGAAATGACGGAGTCTGCTTTGAAAAATATCTGGGGATACTGACACAGATATAAGACAGGAAATCATAGATACCAAATGCCGGATAGTTAAGTAAAATATATAACAGGAGGGACCATATTATGTCTGAATTAACAGCAAAAGAAAACATTAAAACAGCCGATACAGTGAAAAGGATCACAGCCACAGCGGTAATGGCAGCATTGACTACTTTAATGACAGCTTATATCTTCCACATTCCGGTAGGAGTGAACGGAGGATATGTACATCTGGGTGACACGATGATCTATCTGGCAGCAGCATTTCTGCCACTACCTTACGCATGTGCGGCAGGAGCGATCGGAGGTGGCCTGGCAGATCTTCTGACAGCACCTGTATGGGCGCCTGCAACTATAATTATCAAAATGCTGATCTGTCTTCCGTTTTCTTCTAAAGGAACAAAGCTGGTCACAAAGAGAAATGTAGTTGCATTATTCCTTGCATTCGCCATCTCAGCAACAGGATACTATATTGCAGAAGGAATTATGTTTGGATTTACAGTATCCTTCTTTACCTCTGTCAGCGGAAGTATTGTACAGTCAGGTGGAAGTGCCATTATGTTTGTGATCATCGGTACTGCACTTGATAAAATCGGATTTAAGACGAATATTGCGAAATAATAGGAAAAATAAAATAACTGAGTTTAAAATGAGGAAAATATAAAATGACAACAGATATCATATACAGATATAAAAACCAGGTATATTTTAACATTACCAATAAATGTCCATGCAGATGCACTTTCTGTATCCGAAATACAGAGGATGCCATCGGTGAGGCATCCAATCTCTGGTTTGAACATGAACCTGCATTGGAAGAGATTTACAAAGCCATTGATGAGTTTGATTTTTCAGACTGTAATGAGGTGGTTTTCTGCGGATACGGAGAACCGACCATGGCTCTTGAAAATCTTATGGCAGTGAGCAAATATATCAGGGAAAGATACCCATTCCGGATCAGGCTGAATACCAACGGCTTATCTGATCTGATCCACAAACGTTCTACTGCAAAAGAAATCTGTCAGGCTGTAGACAGTATATCCATCAGCCTGAATATGCCGGATGCAGCTTCCTACAATGAAGTAGTCCGTCCAGCATACGGAGAGAAGTCCTTTGACGCCATGCTGAAATTTGCAAGAGACTGCAAGCAGTATCTTGATGATGTACGCTTCACAGTTGTAGATGTGATTGGCGAGGAAAAAGTAGAGCAGAGTAAAATCCTGGCTGCTCAGAATGGGATTCCGTTAAGAGTAAGAAAATATTCACCGTGATACAGAATAGAAAATTTCTGTTTTTGCTTTTAAATTTGCCTGAAAACTACAGCAGTCATGCACCTTACCGTGCGTGGCTGCTTATTTTTTATGTTATAGGAAATTACTCCGTAATGTTTCTATAACATAAAAAGCCTTCCGGGCAGGATGAAGTCCCCTTCTTCGAAAATTGCAAAAGTAATAAGTAATAAGAGAGTGCACTTGACATATGATATTCTTTATACTATATTATATTTAACAATTAGGTTAAATGTTAAATGAAAGGCTGTGATGAACTTTTGGGATTACAGGATACTTTGAAAGCACTGGCAGATCCAATACGACGTGAGATTCTAAATTTGTTAAAGGGCGGACGCTTTCAGCAGGAGAGATATGTGAACATTTTTCAGTGACGGGGGCGTCTATATCCAGACATCTGGCAATATTAAAGGATGCTGATCTGATCAGTTCTACATCAATAAGATTATGCCATATGCTGATACGTCTTGTGTAAAAGTATTGACTGTCTTTATACAATCTTAATACGGAATCATAGACTTTTATACTATCTTTGAAAGCAATTGTATATAATAAAACGCATTATGAAGATATTGCTATAGAATCATTAGTAAGGAGTTATGATCATTTATGCCGGAAAAAATGTGTAAGAAAAAACACCTGACGTCTTTTCAGCTGATTATTCTGGGATTTGCAGGTGTGATCCTTTTGGGAAGTATTTTGCTGATGCTTCCGGTTTCCTCTTTGGACAAAGTGCCGACGCCATTTCATGAGGCACTTTTTACAGCCACTTCGGCAGTATGCGTTACAGGGCTTGTAGTAAAGGACAGCGGAAGTTACTGGTCTGTGTTCGGACAGACAGTTATTCTTGCGCTTATACAAATAGGTGGACTTGGAGTAGTAACCGTAGCGGCAGCGGTTTCGCTTCTTTCAGGGAAAAAAATATCTCTCATGCAAAGAAGTACAATGCAGGATGCAATTTCAGCACCTAAAGTTGGAGGAATTGTCAGACTGACAAGGTTCATTTTAAAGGGGACTCTTTTGATTGAAGCAGCAGGAGCTATGTTATTGCTGCCGGTTTTTGCATCGGATTATGGCTTAAAGGGAATCTGGATGGCAGCCTTTCATTCTGTTTCTGCTTTTTGTAATGCAGGATTTGACATTCTGGGAACAGCAGATAATGCCTTTCCGTCTTTGACAGGGTATTCTGGAAATGTCCTTATAAATGTGGTAATCATGCTGCTGATCATCACAGGGGGAATCGGTTTTCTCACCTGGGATGATATTTATAGGAATAAAATGAATTTTAAACGTTACCGCATGCAAAGCAAGATTATTCTTATGACTACTGTATGTCTGATTATTTTTCCGGCAGTTTTTTTTCTTTGCCTGTGATCTGAAAAACCTGCCTGCAGGAGAACGCCTGTTAGCTGCCATGTTTCAATCGGTAACTACAAGAACTGCCGGCTTTAATACCATAGACATTTCAGAGATGAGCGAGGCATCAAAAGCGGTTATGATACTGTTAATGTTGATCGGTGGTTCGCCGGGTTCTACAGCAGGAGGAATGAAAACAACCACTTTTACGGTACTGATTCTGAATGCAATTGCAACCTTTCGCAGTCAGGAAAATGCTGGGGCTTTTGGACGAAGACTGGAGTATCATGTGATAAAAATGCAGCCACAATAGCTATGCTCTATTTTACATTATTCTTTTGTGGAGGTGTTGCAATCAGCGTATACGAAGGCCTTCCCCTTTTGGATTGTCTGTATGAAGCAGCTTCAGCTGTGGGTACGGTAGGTCTGACCTTGGGAGTCACACCGGGACTTCATGTTTTTTCACAAGTTGTGCTGATCATACTGATGTATCTGGGACGTGTAGGCGGCCTGACCCTGATTTATGCAGTATTCTCAGGAAGAAACAAGGGAAATGCAAAGCTTCCTCTGGAGAAAATTACAGTTGGATGAGAAGGAGAAAAGTAATATTATGAAGAATGTATTAATTATTGGACTTGGAAGATTTGGAAAACATATTGCCATGCAGCTGAATCAGCTTGGACATGAAATTATGGCAGTCGACTGGAAGGAAGAAAGGGTGGACAAAGTGCTTCCGTTTGTGACTAACGCCCAGATTGGGGACAGTACTGATGCGGAATTTTTACAATCTCTTGGGATTGGAAACTACGATATCTGTTTCGTGACCATCGGAGGAAGTTTTTCAGAATTCTCTTGAGACCACTTCCCTTCTGAAAGAACTGGGAGCAAAACTGGTAATATCCAGAGCTGAACGTGATGTTCAGGAAAAATTTCTTTTACGCAATGGTGCAGATAAGGTGGTTTATCCGGAAAAGCAGGTTGCAAAATGGGCATCTATCCGTTACACAGATGATCATATCCTTGATTATATGGAGGTGGATGCTTCCCATGCGATTTTTGAGGTAGAAGTGCCGGAGGAATGGACTGGAAAAACTGTAGGCGGACTGGATATCAGAAAGCGTTACAATATTAATATTCTGGCAGTAAAAAATGAAGGAGAATTTAATATTGCAATTTCTCCGGATACGTATTTGGAAGAGAATAGTAAATTACTGGTGCTGGGAGAATACAGAGCTCTTCAGAAGTGCTTCCACATATAGTAAAAAAGATTTTTGACCACAACACAGCCCCATGATATAATTTTCAAAACAGTAAAAAAGGTGGGGGACAGGATGAGTTTAAAAAATGTGAATCATCAGAAACGGTCATTCACATGGTCTATGGAAAAACCGTCTGCAAAGGATTATTTTCTGACGGTATTTATATTTGTGGTATGCACTTTAATTGGTCTGTTGTTTCAGAAACTGAATTTTACGGATACGAATATTGTAACCATATATATTCTGGGGGTTTTGATTACTTCGATTGTGACAGATGGCTATCTTTGCAGTGTGGCAGGCTCTTTCTTAAGTGTATTTTTATTTTGTTTTTTTCTGACAGAACCAAGGATGTCTTTTAAAACCTATGCGGTGGGTTATCCGGTGACATTTTTCATAATGCTTATTTCATCCGTACTTACGGGAGCACTTGCAGCAAAGCTGAAAACACATGCAAAGCTGTCTACACAGCTTGCTTTTCGTACACAGATTCTGTTCGATACAGACCGTCTGCTGCAAAATGCAAAAGGGAAAACAGAGATTCTTGATGTCACCTGTACACAGCTTCTCCGTTTATTAAACCGCAATATTACAGCATATGTAGTAGAAAACGGAACTTTATCAGAGGGAAAGCTTTTTTCCGGGGAAAAAGAGGACACAGAAGATTTTTTGATACCAGAAGAGCAGCAGATAGCCAGATGGGTCTGTGAAAACAGACAGCATGCCGGTGCGTCCACACACCATTTTCCTCAGGCTAAATGTTTATATCTGGCAATCCGAAGCGGGGATAATGTTTACGGTGTGATCGGGATACCATTGCAAAAAGAAACACTGGACTCTTTTGAATACAGCATCCTGTTGTCTGTAATAAATGAATGTGCGCTTGCAATGGAAAATGCGAAAAATGCATTAGAAAAAGAAAAAAATGCAGTTATGGCCAAAAATGAAACAGCTGCGGGCAGATCTTCTTCGGGCGATTTCGCATGATCTTCGTACGCCGCTTTGCTCCATTTCCGGTAATGCAGATATGCTGCTTGGCAATAGCGACCGTCTGGACGAAGCTACAAAACATCAGATTTATAGCGATATCTATGATGATTCTGAATGGCTGATCGGAGTTGTGGAGAATCTGCTTTCCATTACCAGACTGAATGACGGAAGACTGAAATTTAAATTTACAGACCAGCTTCTGGATGAGGTGATTGCAGAATCCCTGAGGCATATCAGCCGGAAACATGATGATTATAAAATTGTGACAGACTGCGAAGAACTTGTTCTTGCACGTATGGATGTACGTCTTATTATGCAGGTTCTGGTAAATTTAATTGATAATGCAATAAAATATACACCGCCGGGTTCTGTGATCTTTATTCGGGGAACGAAAACAGATGGAAAAGCGCAGATAAGTGTGGAAGATAATGGCCCGGGAATTCCGGAAGAAATGAAAACACATATTTTTGAGATGTTTTATACAGGGAAAACAACAGTTGCGGATAGTCACCGAAGTCTGGGACTTGGACTGGCACTTTGCCACTCTATTATAGAAGCACATGAAGGAACCCTGGTTTTGACAGATCATGATCCTCATGGATGCAATTTTACTTTTACTTTACCCTTAAGCGAGGTGACATTAAATGAATAAAACATTAATTCTGGTGGTTGAGGATGACAGACCCATACGCAATCTGATCGTTACTACATTAAAAACACATGACTATAAATATCTGGCTGCAGAAAACGGATTTTCAGCCATTCTGGAAGCTTCGTCCCACAATCCGGATATTGTTCTTCTGGATCTGGGGCTTCCTGATATGGAAGGGGTAGAAGTGATAAAAAAATCCGTACCTGGTCGAATATGCCGATTATTGTGATCAGCGCCAGAAGTGAGGACACAGATAAAATAGAGGCGCTGGATGCAGGAGCGGATGATTATATTACGAAACCGTTCTCTGTTGAGGAATTACTTGCGCGTATCCGTGTCACCCAGAGGAGACTTGCGGTTATGCAGAGCGGAGAGCAGATAGAAAGCTCTGTTTTTGAGAATGGTGGATTAAAGATAGACTATACGGCAGGCTGTACATATCTGAAGGGAGAGGAATTGCATCTGACACCTATAGAATATAAGCTGCTCTGTCTTTTGTCCCGCAATGTGGGAAAGGTATTGACACATACCTATATTACCCAGCAGATTTGGGGACGATGTTCGGATAATGACGTTGCTTCTCTTAGAGTTTTTATGGCAACATTGCGAAAAAAAACTGGAGCCTGAGAAAAATGGAGTGCAATACATTCAGACACATATTGGCATTGGATATCGCATGCTTAGAATTGAGAAGTAATATCCTCTTTTTATAGCAATCCTCGTAAATAATGCATTTAAGAGGATTGCTATAGATTTATTTCTCATAATATAATAAGAAGGAACCCTCCCAATATTAACAGCAATGAGGAAACAACTGAAAAGATCTGGGATCCTACACCTGGGGTACCGCCCTGTTTGATCGCTTCATCGCGGTCAAGTTTATTTTTCATCAGATTCTCTGTGATTCCGGGTGCGGATTTGAGAGTCTGTCCGTCCTGTATGCCGATAGCAGTTACGGTTTGCCCTGTTTCGAAATCAGCAGCAGAATAATAATAACGAACATCATATTCTTTATGTGAACGTGTTGTCTGATTCGAGGGTTCTATAAATGCTTCTGTGTATAGGTGTTATCCGGTACATATGTATAACCGGCAGATGATAATGCTGCCTTGTCGTAATCTTCCCAGGTTTTGGTCAGCATAATATCATCAATAAATCCTGCGAAGTGTATAATTTCCAATTTTCCCCTGGCCTGATACCGGCATGCTGCTGAAAGATGAATTCCATTCCAGAACGCCATATTTCTTTTCGTCGTCAGTCATTGCCTCCTTCTTTTTGGAAGAAGATTTTGTTAATTTCATTGTCTGTTTTGAACTTGAAATGCGGATGCTGTCAAAGTCCAGTCCAAGCTCATCATCATGTGCCGGTTCAGTCAGCTCGAATGTGCCGCATACAATGACTGTCTTTCCATCGTTTTCCGGGTCGATCGTATCTGCTGCATCAACGTAAACTGCGTCTTTCAGAGCTGCTTTTGTTTTGGGGTTATCCACAAAGATCATCTTTAAAGCAGATACAAAAAAGAATATTCCGATTATTGCAAGGAGAACCCCTCCTATTTTCTTCAATATCTTCATAAATTTCATCACCTTCCCTTTCTGTTAATATTTTTCTGCAAGTATCTCAATCATATTATTGCATATTTTACTCCGTTTGCCACTGTCACTTGCGATAGTAACAGGTTACATTATTTTCTGGAATTACAGTAGGATTCATGCTATTATGAAAAGTAATAAGACGGATAACAATAAGAAGGTATGCTTTATAAATGGAAGGGGATATAAGATGGCAGGATTAAAAAACTTCCAATTGGAATTGAGAATTTCGAAAAATTGCGGCAGGAAGATTTCTATTATATAGATAAGACACGACTGATTGAACAGTTACTTACAAGATGGGGTGAAGTAAACCTGTTTACCCGTCCGAGACGCTTTGGAAAATCCCTGAATATGAGTATGCTCCAGAGTTTTTTTGAGATTGGAAAAGATAAGACTTTGTTTGATGGGCTGAGGATTTCAGATAATCAGGAATTATGTGAAAAATATCAGGGGAAATTTCCGGTGGTTTCTGTCAGTCTGAAGGGAATCAATGGTGCCACATATGAGGAAGCCCGCAGATTTCTTATAAAAACAATCAATGAAGAAGCCCGCAGGCTATCCGTACTTTCAGACAGCGCAGAGCTTGATGAGACAGATCACGAATTATTGACACAGTTAAAGAAAAAAGAAATGACAAACGATTCTCTGGTGTACAGTATCCGTGAGCTGACAGAATTGCTGGAAAAGCATTATGGCAGAAAAGTAATTGTTCTGATTGATGAATATGACGTACCTCTGGCAAAGGCAAATGAAAATGGATATTATGATGAAATGGTATTGCTGATCCGCAATTTATTTGAGAACGCATTAAAAACCAACAGCAGTCTGAAATTCGCAGTGCTGACAGGATGCCTGCGGATTGCAAAAGAAAGCATTTTTACAGGTCTTAACAACTTTAAGGTTTATTCCATTACAGATAAGAGCTTTGATGAAACATTTGGATTTACAGATGCGGAAGTAAGGGAACTCCTCCGGTATTATGGACAGGAAAAATATTATGAGACAGTGAAAGAGTGGTATGACGGCTACCGGTTTGGAAATGTGGATGTTTATTGTCCATGGGATGTGATTAATTTCTGCAGTGATCATCTGGCAGATCCCGGGCTGGAACCGAAGAATTACTGGGCCAATACAAGTGGAAACAGTGTGATCAGCATTTCATTGACAGTGTGGGAAAACCACAGAAGCTGACTAGAATGGAGTTGGAACAGCTGGTAAATGGAGGGATTGTTCAGAAAGAAATTAATTCCGAGCTTACTTATAAGGAATTATATTCTTCCATAGACAATCTGTGGAGCACACTTTTTATGACCGGATATCTGACACAGAGGAGGGGAATTCAGTGGCAACAGATATAATCTGGTCATTCCCAACAGAGAAGATCCGAAATATTAT
>ENA-OQIM01000204-OQIM01000204.1-human-gut-metagenome-genome-assembly--contig:-NODE-204-length-21240-cov-3.504855_pt1 | contig 21240 bp, 26 predicted proteins | sample MGYA00242579_ERZ504744 | MGnify/ENA primary metagenome ERZ504744 (study PRJEB26092, sample SAMD00036441) | human gut metagenome | host: Homo sapiens | study: EMG produced TPA metagenomics assembly of...
TCTGTATAAAAACGGGGAAAAAAGGAATAGTATAAAATGTACTCTCGGGGCTTTCTGCACTTGCTTTTTACGGCCATTTTCCGCCAGCTGCACCCAAATTCATCAACGTACGCACCGCGTACGCCTCAGAAATTTGGGCACAACTGACAAAAAATCTTCTCGTAAAATCAAGCGCAGAAAGACTCCGAGAGTACATAAAAAAAACAGCAGGAGGAAGAATCAATGGCGGGAATTTTAACAGCGCTGCTTTCCGGCGCACTGATGAGTATTCAGGGCGTTTTCAACACAGAGGTGACGAAACAGACGAGTACATGGCTGGCGGCCGGCTGGGTGCAGATTAGTGCGTTTGCCGTCTGTCTTGCGGCATGGTGCATCACCGGGAGGGAGCCATCGGGGATCTGTTCCGCGTAAAGCCGTGGTATCTGCTGCTCGGCGGGGCAATTGGCGCGTTTATCACGATCACGGTTATCTGGAGTATGGCAGGGCTCGGCCCGGCGAAGGCGGCGATGCTGATCGTCATTTCCCAGCTCGCAGCGGCGTGGCTGATTGAACTGTTCGGCCTTTTCGGTATGGAAAAAACGGATTTCACCGTGCGCAAGCTGCTCGGCATGGCAGTGGCAGTTGTGGGAATTGTAGTGTTTCAGTGGGAATAACGATTAAGATTTCTACTTGTATTTTTATGGTTTCTTCGATACAATAGAAACGTAGTTATGCGTACACAAGGGACCCTTGCGCGTCAGATGCGAAGCGGAAGGGAGTACACAGCATGAAATTGAAAAAACAGCAGAACAGAGGCAGAAAACATGCAAAAATACTGGCGGCGATGCTGGTTTTTTGCTCTGCGGATGCAACCACAGGGATACAGAATACAAACTGTCAGATAGCACAGGCGGGAGTACGGCGGAAACCGTTTTCGGGAATCAGAAGGAAGTGGATGAGGAGCAGACGGTTTCCGAAAAAAGCGCCGGAGAAACCACAGGCATTCCGGAAAAACGTGAGGCACAGGAGGCAGCACCGGAAGAAACGGTGCAGGTTTATATCTGCGGTGCGGTCGCTTCCCCCGGTGTCTACACGCTGCCGGGCGGAAGCCGCGTAGTGCAGGCTGTGGAAGCGGCAGGCGGATTTCTGCCGGATGCTGAAGAAAAAATCCTCAATCTTGCACGGAAAATCGAAGACGGAGAGCAGATCACCGTCTGGACGCGCGAGGAGGCAGAAAACATGGAAAGCACGGAAACGCCGCAGCAGAATACGGGCGGCACGGAGCAGGCTTCCGGTTCCGGCAAAGTCAACCTGAACACGGCCGGAAAAGAAGAACTGATGACACTCTCCGGCATCGGAGAGAGCCGTGCGGATGCCATCATCGCCTACCGCGAAGCAAACGGCCCGTTTGGTTCGGTTGAGGAGATTATGAACATTGAGGGCATCAAGGAAAAGATGTTTGAAAAGATAAGGGGTTCTATCGAGGTTTAGAACAAGAAGGAGAAGAAATGGCAAAGAAAGTTCTTGTAGTTGATGATGAAAAACTGATCGTAAAAGGAATCCGCTTCAGCCTGGAGCAGGACGGCATGGAGGTTGACTGCGCATACGACGGCGAGGAAGCACTCTCCATGGCAAAAGAAAAAGAATACGATATGATCCTTCTGGATCTGATGCTGCCAAAGCTGGACGGATTGTCCGTCTGCCAGCAGATCCGTGAATTTTCCAACGTTCCGATCGTCATGCTGACCGCAAAGGGCGAGGACATGGACAAAATCCTGGGACTGGAATACGGCGCAGATGATTACATCACAAAGCCGTTCAACATTCTGGAAGTAAAAGCACGCATCAAGCCATCATGCGCCGTGCGGCCCGCCAGGAGCCAAAAGAAGAGAAAGCAAAAGTCGTACAGGTGAAAGACCTGCGGATCGACTGCGAGGGCAGAAGAGTCTTCATCGGAGACCGCGAGATCAATCTGACTGCGAAGGAGTTCGATGTGCTCGAGCTTCTCGTCTTCAATCCGAACAAGGTGTACAGCAGAGAGAACCTGCTGAACATTGTCTGGGGCTATGAGTACCCGGGCGATGTGCGCACCGTAGATGTACATATCCGCCGTCTGCGCGAAAAGATCGAGAAAAATCCAAGTGAACCGAAGTATGTTCACACAAAGTGGGGAGTTGGTTACTATTTCCAGGCTTAAAATCAAAGAAAAATGGAAGTTTCTGCGGAGTCTGCGCTTCCGCATCACGGTGATTCTTGTGATCATCGGCATTGTACCGTGTGTGATCCTTGAGAAGAGCATCGTAAACAGCTATGAGGACCGTGCGGTATCGGTGCGCAGCATTACCGTAAAAAATCAGTGCGATATTATCTGCAACCAGCTCATCCAGCAGAATTACATGGAAGATCCTGGATCGGATGTCATCAACGGACAGCTCAGTATGCTGACGAATATCTACGGCGGCAGAATCCTGATTATTGACCAGGATTCCGCGTCATCAAAGATACGTACGATATGGACCGCGGAAAGACGATTATCTCGCAGGAGTCATCCAGAGCTTTCAGGGCAAGGAGACGAGCCAGTACGACCGGAAAAACAACTATCTGGAAATGACGGTGCGGATTCAGAATACCGAGACGAAGGAGACGCTCGGCGTTATGCTCGTCAGCATTTCGACGGATGAGATCCGTGCGAATATGAAAATTCTGGAGACGAAGGGAATGACGATTCTTTCGATCATTGCGCTTCTCGTGCTGGTTTTTGGCTATCTGCTCGCGGGCATTCTGATGAAGCCGTTCCAGAAGGTCACCCGTTCCATCGAGGACATCACCGACGGCTATCTCGACGAAAGCATTTCTGTTCCGGATTACCTCGAGACAGAGCTGATCACGGACGCATTCAACAAGATGCTGACCCGCGTCCGCACGCTCGACGATTCCCGCCAGGAATTTGTTTCGAACGTCTCGCATGAGTTAAAGACGCCGCTTGCGTCCATGAAGGTTCTGGCGGATTCGCTGAACGGGCAGGAGGGCGTTCCGGTGGAACTTTATCAGGAGTTCATGCAGGATATTACCTCGGAGATCGACCGCGAAAACCAGATTATTACCGACCTTTTGTCGCTGGTCAAGATGGATAAAAAGGTGGCAGACCTCAATATCACCCAGGTCAATATCAACGAGCTGTTAGAGCAGCTGCTGAAGCGGCTTCATCCGATTGCCGCACAGAAAAATGTGGAGCTCATTCTCGACAGCTTCCGCCCGGTCAATGCGGAGGTGGATGCGACGAAGCTCTCGCTGGCGTTCTCGAACCTGATCGAAAACGGCATCAAGTACAACAACGAGAATGGATGGGTGCGTGTATCCTTAAATGCGGATCACAAATATTTCTACGTGACGGTGGCAGACTCCGGCATCGGCATCCCGGAGGAGTCGATTGCGCATATCTTCGAGCGTTTCTACCGCGTGGACAAGTCCCACTCGCGGGAAATCGGCGGAACCGGCCTTGGCCTTGCGATTGCGCGGAGCGCGATTGTCATGCACCGGGGAGCGATCCGTGTATACAGCAAAGAAAACGAGGGAACGACATTTTCCGTGCGGATTCCTCTGAATTACGTGATGTAGGAGGTGGCGCACATGAAACGGATACTTGGCGTACTGCTGGCCGGCGTGCTGCTTCTTAGCGGCTGCGGGCAGTGGCAGAAGAGCCAGAAGGAGTCGGCGTATCACCTGTACTGCCTGGACAAAACCGGCACAACACTGGTGCAGGAGCCGTATGAACCAAAAGAAGGAACGGATCAGAAACTGATCAAGGAGCTGGTTGACGCGCTGCAGGAGAAACCTGCCAGGGACGGAAACCAGGCACTTCTTTCCAATGGGATTTCCATCAAGACGTATACGCTGGAGAACGGGCTCCTTACGCTGAACTTAAGTGGAGAGTACGGAGAGCTTGCGCGGCCGCAGGAGGTTTTGGTGCGTGCAGGACTGGTGCGTACCTTTGTGCAGGTTCCGGAGGTGGAGCGCGTGACGTTTCTGATCGACGGGGATCCGTTAAAGGATTCCAAAGGACGCGAGATCGGAACGATGACGGCGGACAGCTTTCTGGAAAATTCCGGAAGGGAAATTTATCAGTATCAGTATGCGACGCTGACACTGTATTTTGCAAATGAAGCAGGCGATCATCTTGTGAAGGAGACGCGGCGGGTGCCGTACAGCACGAACATTCCGCTGGAGCGTGTCGTGGTGGAGCAGCTGATGAAGGGACCGAAAGAAGACGGCCACTATGCAGTGCTGCCGGATACGATGAATGTCTTAAGTGTCACGACATCCGATCGGATTGCCTATGTGAATTTTGACAAATCTTTTAAGGATTCTGCGCTTTCGAGTGTGGCGGAGCAGATTCCGATTTATGCGGTGGTGGATTCCATCACGGCGAACTGTAAGGTGGATAAGGTGCAGTTTTCCATCAACGGAGAGAGCGATGTAACCTTCCGTGAAACGATGAAACTCAATCAGTTCTACGAGGAAGACCTGTCTTATCTGGAGGAAAAAGATACATGAGAAAACGGCCCATGTGCCTGGCGTGTCTTGGATTCATGCTGGTACTTGTGCTGCTGCGGATTGCGGGCGTGCCTCTTGGCACGCCTTTTTTCTGACCCCAAATACGAAAACGAAGCGCAGCAGGGCAGGAAGGTGTGGATTGCAGGGACAATTGAAACGTATGAGAAAAAGAGCAGCAACAACGGGTATGTGCTGCGCGGGGAGGGAAGCAAAGGGAAAATTTATCTGCTCGCAAAGCGGGGAGATCTGCCGGTCGGAGCCGCTGTGCGGGTGTACGGAACTGTAAAAAAGCCGGAAAGCCCGCGCAATCCGGGGATGTTTGATGAGAAAACATATTATGAGGGAAAAGGCTGTGCGTTCTACGTGATTTCGGAGCGGGAGGAAGTTGTGGATGTCGGGCGGTGGAATCTCGCGAAGCGCTCCGGCTGGAGCGGGAGCGGTGCTGTGCCGTTTTAAAAGAAATGATGCCGGAGGAGGAGGCAGGTGTGCTTTCTGCGATGCTGCTCGGGGAACGGTCGGAACTCACGGAGGCGACGTATCTGGCGTATCAGCAGAGCGGTCTGCTGCACCTGATTTCCGTTTCCGGCATGCATCTGATGCTGCTCGGCATGGCACTCCGACGGCTGCTGATGCGCTGCATCTGCCGAAAACTCCCGCGTCTCTGGCAGCGGCCGCCGGTATGGTGCTGTATGGCATGTTTACCGGCAGCGGAACGGCGACCGTGCGTGCAGTGGTGATGTTTGCGGTGCGGATGGGAGCTGTCGCAGTGGGAAGGACGTATGATTCCTTAAGTGCGCTCTCTCTTGCGGCAATTCTGATGCTGTCAGAAAACCCCTTGTATCTGGAGCAGAGCGGGTTCTGGCTTTCGTTTGGAGCAGTAACAGCCATTTCCGGGGTTTATCCGGTTCTGGCGGGGGAGAAGGCGGAACGGAAGAGACGCGGGGAAAAAACAGGGCTGGAAAAGCTTGCGGCGAAAGGAAAAGAGGCTGCGATGGTGTACCTTTCCCTGCAGCTTGTCATGATCCCGCTGCAGGCGTGGTATTTTTATGAGATTCCGCTCTTTGCGTTTCTGCCGAATCTGTTTGCAGGAGCTGTCATGACGGCGGTGCTGCTGACGGGTGCTGCGGGGCTTCTGGCGGGACTGGCAAGCGTGAAAGCGGGAAGTGTTGTTCTGCTTCCGGCGCGGTTCCTGCTCACACTTCTGCGGCAGATGACAGCGGCGGTCGCACAGATTCCGGGAAATGTGTGGATCTGCGGTCAGCCGGAAAAATGGCAGATGGCAGGATATGGAATCATTCTGACCGGTCTGCTGGTGATACTGTATGTGCGAAAACGAAAACGGGAGATGAATCCGGATGGGGCAAAACGAAAAGGTGCGCAGGCACGAAGGCGGGAGCGGATGCTCTTTGGTATTACCATGTTTTTTGCCTGTGTTCTGCTTTTTTACCGTCCCCGGGAAACGTTTTCCATTACAGCGCTGGACGTCGGCCAGGGCGATGCGCTGGTGGTGGAGAGCGGCCGTTTTCTGATGCTGAATGACGGCGGGAGCAGCAGTGCGTCTGCGATCGGGGAAAAAAGGATTCTCCCGTATCTGAAACAGCGCGGCATTGCCGCTCTTGATGCCGTTGTTGTCACGCACCCGGACGCAGATCACACGAACGGAATCCTCGAACTGCTGGAGCTGATCGGGGAGCAGAAAACGGCGCTTCGCATCCGCCATCTGTTCCTGCCTGTGTGGATGAAAGGAAGCGAAAAAGAAAATCCTTTTATTTTAGCCGCACAAAAAGCGGGAATTATGGTAGAATATCTAAAAAAGGGAGACGAGATCCGTGCAGGAGAACTCACCGTATCGGTGCTTCATCCGGGAGCGGGCGAAGACTATACGGGAGAGGAAAACGCCGGAAGTGTTGTATTACAGCTTTCCTGCGGTGCCTGCCGCGCACTTCTGACGGGAGATCTGGAGGGAAGCGGAGAAGAAGAGGTCCTGGGGGCGGCAGAGCGGTGCCAGATTTTAAAGGTGGCGCACCACGGCTCGAGAAATTCAACGAGCGAGGCATTTCTGAACCGCATACAGCCGCAGATCAGCCTGATTTCCTGCGCGTGGCCGGGACGGTACGGCCATCCGCACCGGGAGCTGCTGGAGCGGCTTCGTGCCTGCAAAAGCCATATCTACGGAACACCGGTGGATGGAGCCGTGACAGTACAGCTGAAGCGTGACCGCCTGGCGGTTCACGGATACTGGTCGGATGTGGAATTTCCCGTCTCCTGAATGGTCAAAAGCTCCGGCTGCTGCGGCACTGCGCAAACGTGCTTTGGCCGGAACGAAAGAAAGAGGATGGAATGAAAAGCATTTTAGAAGATATCAAAACGCAGAATTTTAAGCAGGCCTACCTGCTCTACGGAGAAGAAGCCTATCTGAAGCATCAGTATAAAAACAAGCTGAAAAACGCACTGCTGCCGGAGGACGACACGATGAATTTCTCCCGCTTTGAGGGAAAAGGAACCGAGATTCCCAAAGTGATTGACCTTGCGGAGACGATGCCGTTTTTTGCGGACCGCCGTGTGATTCTGCTGGAAAATACGGGATTTTTCAAAAACAAAGCCGACGCGCTGGCAGACTACATGGGATCCCTGCCGGATTATCTGGTGCTGATCTTCGTGGAGGAGGAAGTTGATAAGCGGAACCGTATGTACAAGGCGGTGCAGAAGCAGGGAAGAGCAGTGGAATTTGCTCGTCAGGACGAAAAGACGCTGATGACCTGGGTACTCGGCATGATGAAAAAAGAGGGAAAAAAGATCACGCGCCAGGATATGGAAGATTTTCTGGAAAAGACGGGCACGGATATGGGAAATATCTCGCAGGAGCTGGAAAAACTGCTCAGCTATACGATGGGAAGAGATGTGATCACGCGGGCGGATATCGAGCAGTCTGCACAACGCAGATTACGAACCGGATTTTCGAGATGATCCGCGCGGTAACGGAGAAGAAGCAGCGGAAAGCGCTCGATCTGTATCAGGATCTGCTGGCTTTAAAGGAGCCGCCGATGCGGATTCTCTTTCTGCTGGCACGCCAGTTCAATCTGCTGCTGCAGGTCAAAGAGCTGCTGGCAGAGCACTGCGATCAGGCGACGATCGCAAAACGGACGGGACTGCAGAGCTTCGTTGTGCGGAACTATATTCCCATGTCGCGCCAGTATGCGGCGGAGGAATTAAAAGCGGCGGTCAATGACTGCGTGCAGATGGAAGAGGACGTGAAGACGGGAAAAATTTCCGATCTGCTGAGCGTGGAGCTGCTGATTACGAAATACAGCAGGGCGGCGTAAGAGCAGAGTTTTCTAAAAAGAACAAGGCGTATCGGCCAGTTTTCCTGTACCGGTACGCCTTGTTCTGTGTTTATCAAAAGATCTGTCGCGGCGCACTCTTTTGGTAGCATAAAAAAAAAAAGAACCCAGCCACATGACGGTATGACTAAGTTCTCTTTGTTTTATATCTTTATTATGCGATTGAGTTTACAGCTTTGCTCAGATTGGATACTTTTCTGGCAGCGTTGTTTTTATGATAAACGCCTTTAGAAGCAGCCTTGTCGATGGTAGAGATCGCATTTACTAATGCAGCAGCAGCAGCCTCTTTATCGTTTGCAGCAACAGCAGCATCTACTTTTTTCATAGAAGTCTTAACTGCAGAACGGATTGCTTTGTTGCGGTCTGCCTTTGTCTGATTTACCAGGATTCTTTTCTTTGCGGATTTAATGTTAGCCAAACTGTACACCTCCAATATTTTTAAAATTAATGTGATTTAAGGGATGTTATTCAATGGAACAGACACGGGCGCTCCACTGAAACATGCTTTATTATCCTATAATATTTCGCATGGTTTGTCAATACATATTTTTGAAAAAATTGCAGAAACTACAACAAAAATACAGGAGAAGGAGAAAAGTATGATAGGAAAGTATAGGATGCGGACAGACCTGGCGATGGAGAATCAGGAAAAATTTGAGAGGACCATGTGGAGATCTCCGGGGTCGAGATTGAGAAGAAGAAAAGAAAGGCGGAAATTCAGACAACCATTGTGAAAATCACATCGGAGCAGGGTGCAAAAATGATGGGAAAGCCGAAAGGGACGTATGTGACGATCGAAGCGCCGCTGCTTTTGACGGCAGACGAGGAGGAGAGCCGGAAAGCAGCGGAGGAGTTTTCCCACTGTCTGATGGAAATGGTGCCGGAAGCGTGCGGATCCGTTCTTGTGGCCGGCTTGGCAACCGCGGCATCACGCCGGATGCGCTCGGGCCGGAGACGGTGGAGCAGCTTAACGTTACGCGCCATCTGGTGCGCACCTACGGAAAGAAGGGCCGGGAAGTGAGTGCCTTGCTCCCGGCGTTATGGCACAGACGGGCATGGAGGCAGTGGAAATCCTGCGCGGAACGGCAGAACAGACCCATCCAGATGTGATTCTCGCCGTGGATGCCCTTGCCGCATGCAGTATTCACCGGCTGAACTGTACGATCCAGCTTGCCGACACCGGAATCTGGCCGGGCTCGGGCGTCGGAAACCACCGCAATGCCTTAAATCAGGAGACGCTTGGCGTGCCGGTCATCGGAATCGGTGTGCCGACCGTTGTAGGGGCAGGAACGATCGTCCACGATGCCGTCGCAGGCGTTCTGGAATCGCTGGAGGAGTCCGAGATGGATGAATTTCTGGGAGAAGTCATTTCACCGGCGCTCGAAAGCCTTTACGTGACGACAAAAGAGATCGACGAGATGGTCCGCCGCCTGGCCGGGGTTCTTGCGGCAGGTATGAATCAGGCATTTTCCGGGGAACTGTAACATATCATGAATATGGTGATAATATGTGGAATGCCAGGCGAAATGGACGATGGTTCGGATGGGGATGTCTTTTCCTGTCCTGCAGTATACTGCTGTTCCGCAGTGCAGCGGTTCTCCGGAAAAATCATTTCTCAGAGGGGAAAGTTCTGCTGCAGCGGGCGGCAGCACAGGCGGAGCAGTTATCCGTGGATGTGATGATGCCGCTTCTTTTTTATGACGGAAAAGAGGACGGAAGGGGATGGATGGAAAATCTCCTCGCGGCAGTGCGGGATCAGATACCGGCGCTTCGGGAGGGAAGCACGGCAGAAAATACGCTGTCTGCCGGGACAGAAGCAGCGGAAACGGATACGGCGAAGCAGGATTCGAATCCGGGACCGGGAGCAGAAAGAGGGCAGACAGAATCGAAGGAGCAGGGAACTGAGGAAGATCAAAAGGATGGAACTCAAAAAGATGAAACTCAAAAAGATGGAATGGAAATCACGGAGCCGGAGCAGACGGAAACAGGAATCACAGAACCGGCAGCCGGAGAGTCGGCATCAACGGCAGAACCGAAGCGCCGCAGTCTGTCCCGGAGGAGACCATCGAAACCGGCGGCGCACCGCGTGAGATTCTCTACCCGGAGGCCGACACGATTCAGGAGACAATTTCCCCTGACCTTCTTGCTGACCAGCAGGCGCTCCTGAACCGCTTCTTCGTTGTCGATCCCAACACTTCGGTCCTGCCGGGCGAGATCGACGGCAGCACCCTGCTCGGAAAAGACCTGACCCTGCCGGAAAATGCCGAAGGCCCGCAGATTCTGATCTATCATACCCATTCGCAGGAACTTCGCGATTCCCGTCCGGGAGAAAGGGCGGACACGGTAATCGGCCTCGGTGATGATCTGCAGGAGCTTCTGGAAAAGCAGTACGGATACGAAGTGCTTCATATTACAGAGGCATTTGACATGAAAGAAGGCTGTCTCGAGCGGAGCCGCGCCTACAACTACGCGGAGCCGGTCATCGCAGCGGCGCTGGAAGAACACCCGTCCATTCAGGTCGTGATCGACCTGCACCGGGACGGGGTCAATGGTTCAAAACGTCTTGTGACAGAAATCAACGGAAAGCCGACCGCGCAGATCATGTTTTTCAACGGCCTTTCCCGCACGAAAGAAAGCGGCGAACTGACAAGCCTGCCCAATCCGTATCAGGCGGAAAACCTTGCATTTTCCTTTCAGATGGAGTATGAGGCAGAACAGTATTATCCCGGCTTTTCACGCTGTATCTATTTAAAAGGCTACCGCTACAACCTCCATCTCCGCCCGAGATCTGTTCTTCTCGAGGTTGGTGCGCAGACGAATACGGTCGAGGAGGTGAAAAATGCAATGGGGCCGTTTTCGGATATCCTGCATAAGGTTCTGTCGGGCAAAAGTCCGGCATCAGGCGGATAAATTTATCTTGCTTTTTGAGTGGAATTTCGTATCATACAAAATAGACAGATTGCGGGAGTACGAAATATGGAGCAATCTGGTATCGTAGGGAAAAAGCAGGAGGAAAAAACTTGTCAGGAATAGATCAGAGTAAAATTCGTAATTTTTTGTATTATTGCCCATATCGACCATGGAAAATCAACCCTTGCGGACCGTATATTCAGAAAACAGGCCTTTTGACCGAGCGTGAGATGCAGGATCAGGTGCTGGACAATATGGATCTGGAGCGTGAGCGCGGCATCACGATCAAGGCACAGGCAGTCCGTACCGTATACAAAGCGGCCGACGGCGAGGAGTACATTTTAAACATGATTGACACCCCGGGCCATGTTGACTTCAACTATGAGGTTTCCCGAAGCCTTGCCGCATGCGACGGCGCGCTGCTCGTTGTCGATGCATCGCAGGGTATCGAGCGCAGACCCTTGCCAACGTCTACCTCGCCCTTGACCATGACCTGGATGTGTTCCCGGTCATCAACAAAGTAGACCTTCCAAGCGCCGAGCCGGACCGTGTAATTGCAGAGATCGAGGATGTCATCGGACTGGAAGCGCAGGATGCTCCGCGGATTTCCGCAAAAACCGGCCTGAACGTGGACGAGGTGCTCGAGCAGATCGTACAGAAAATTCCGGCACCGGAAGGTGATCCGACGGAACCGTTAAAAGCACTGATTTTCGACTCCGTCTACGATGCATACCGCGGCGTCATCATTTCCTGCCGTGTGATGGAAGGAAGCGTGAAAAAAGGAACGAGAATCCGCATGATGGCGACAGGCGCTGTCGAGGAAGTTGTCGAGGTCGGCTACTTCGGCGCAGGCCGTCTGATCCCGTGCGACGAGCTCTCCGCCGGAATGGTAGGCTATATCACCGCCAGCATCAAAAAACGTGCGCGACACCCGCGTGGGTGATACCGTGACCGATGCCGACCGTCCGTGTGCAGAAGCACTGCCGGGCTACAAAAAAAGTCAACCCGATGGTATACTGCGGCATGTACCCGGCCGACGGCGCACAGTACGGCGATCTGCGCGACGCGCTGGAAAAACTGCAGTTAAACGATGCATCCCTCTTCTACGAGCCGGAGACATCGGCAGCACTCGGCTTTGGCTTCCGCTGCGGTTTCCTTGGACTGCTTCACCTGGAAATTATTCAGGAGCGCCTGGAGCGTGAGTACAATCTGGATCTCGTGACGACCGCACCGAGCGTTATCTATAAGGTTCACAAAACCGACGGAACCGTCATTGACCTGACCAACCCGTCGAATCTGCCGGATCCGTCCGAGATTGATTATATGGAAGAGCCGCTGGTAAAAGCAGAGATTATGGTGACGACCGACTACATCGGACCGATCATGGAGCTCTGCCAGCAGAGACGAGGCCAGTATCAGGGAATGGAATACATGGAGACGACGCGTGCGATGCTTCATTACCATCTCCCGCTGAATGAGATTATCTACGATTTCTTTGATGCCTTAAAATCCCGCTCCAAAGGTTACGCGTCATTCGACTACGAGCTGCTCGGCTATGAGAGAAGCGAGCTTGTAAAACTCGATATCCTCGTCAATAAAGAAGAAGTGGATGCGCTGTCCTTCATCGTATTCGAGGGATCTGCCTACGAGCGCGGAAGAAAGATGTGCGAGAAGCTCAAAGAAGAGATTCCGCGGCAGCTCTTCGAAATCCCGATCCAGGCGGCTGTCGGATCGAAGATTATCGCCAGAGAAACCGTCCGCGCGATGCGCAAAGACGTCCTCGCCAAGTGCTACGGCGGCGATATTTCCCGAAAGAAGAAGCTGCTGGAGAAGCAGAAAGGAAGGTAAGAAGCGGATGCGCCAGGTAGGAAACGTGGAGATTCCGCAGAAAGCCTTTATGAGCGTGCTGAAACTGGATGAAAATTAAGAGATAAAAATGAGACCGGCCTGTCGGCGCCGCCTGCTGTTGCGGGAGCGCAGGGGCCGGTCTTTCGATCGTACGGAGGAAAAGCAGAATGAATAAAAAAAGAAAACCACTGGAACTCTATGTGCATATCCCGTTCTGCATCCGGAAATGTGCCTACTGTGATTTTGTCTCGGGACCGGGCACGAAAGCAATGCAGAAGGAGTATGAAGAGGCTCTGCTGGCAGAAATCGATGCAGCGGAAGAGACGGCAGAAAGGGAAGTGATTTCCGTCTTTTTCGGCGGCGGAACACCATCCGCAGTGGATGCCGGAATGCTCGCCCGTGTGATGGAAAAACTGCGGAGCAAGTACGTTTTTTCAGAGGATGCTGAGATTACGCTGGAGGCCAATCCGGGAAGCTGGATGCGGAAAAACTGAAATGTTACAGGAAGAGCGGCTTCAACCGGATCAGTATCGGCTGTCAGTCGGTTCACGATGAGGAGCTGAAACGGCTGGGAAGAATCCACACGTTTGCGGAATTTCAGGAGAGTTTTGTGCTGGCACGGGATGCCGGGTTTGCGAATATCAACGTGGATCTGATGTCAGGTCTGCCGGAGCAGAGTGAAGAGAAATGGAAGAGAGTCTTCGGACGATCGCGGAGCTTTCTCCGGAGCACATTTCCGCCTACAGCCTGATCGTGGAGCCGGGAACCCCGTTTGCGGAGCAGAAACTGGATCTGCCGGATGAGGACACAGAACGCGAAATGTATGCCAGAACGGCGGAAATCCTCGCAGAATACGGCTTTTTCCAGTATGAGATTTCCAATTATGCAAAGCCGGGCTTCGCATGCCGCCACAATATCGGCTACTGGAAAAGGACGGATTATCTGGGGTTCGGGCCTTCCGCGGCATCGTTATTCGGAAACCGCCGGTGGACGAACACGGCAGATCGATCTTTGTATCTGAAAGCGTGCGGAGCACTGGAAAAGATCCGTGAGGATGAGGAAATTCTTTCCCGGCAGGATGCATGGAAGAATTTATGTTTCTCGGCCTTCGAATGACACAAGGGATCTCGACGGCGGAGTTTGAGGAGAAGTTTGGAAAGGAGATCCATGCCGTATACGGCGGGGTTCTGAAGAAATACGAAGCGATGCATCTTTTACAGGAACACAGCGGGCGCCTGGTTCTGACACGCGATGGGATTTCCGTCAGCAATGTGATTCTGGCAGATTTTCTGCTGTAAAAAGATGATAAAGAAATAGAACAAATGTTTGCATAACGCACGGCGGTGTGCTATAATGGGAGAAAACGAGACAAGATTCCTGTCCCTGTCCGGACAGGGATTCCAATTAATAAGAGGAACAGTTATGGCAGAGAAAAAAGAGTTTATCAGAATACGGGGAGCCAGGGAGAACAACCTGAAAGCACTGAATGTCGATATCCCCAGAAACCAGTTTGTTGTATTTACGGGCCTCAGCGGTTCAGGAAAGAGTTCGCTTGCGTTTGACACGATCTATGCGGAGGGCCAGCGGCGGTACATGGAGAGCCTTTCCTCCTACGCGCGCCAGTTCTTAGGACAGATGGAAAAACCGAATGTGGACAGCATCGAAGGTCTGCCGCCTGCTATTTCGATCGATCAGAAATCGACGAACCGGAACCCGCGTTCCACCGTCGGAACCGTGACGGAGATTTACGATTACTTCCGTCTTCTGTACGCGAGAATCGGTATTCCGCACTGCCCGAAGTGCGGAAAAGTCATCAGCCGCCAGTCGGTGGACCAGATGGTCGATCAGATCATGGCACTCCCGGAGCGGACGAAAATCCAGCTTCTCGCGCCGGTTGTGCGCGGCCGCAAGGGAAGACACGAAAAGGTGCTCGAACAGGCAAAACGCAGCGGCTATGTCCGCGTGATGATCGACGGCAGCCAGTATGAGCTGTCCGAGGAGATTACGCTGGATAAGAACCTGAAACACAACATTTCCATTATTGTGGACCGTCTTGTAGTCAAACCGGACATTGAGAAACGTCTGACGGATTCCGTCGAGAATGTACTGGATCTGGCGGACGGCCTTCTGGTAGTCGACACGATGGACGGAAATCAGCTCAACTTCAGCCAGAGCTTTTCCTGCCCGGACTGCGGCATCAGCATGGAGGAGATTGAGCCGAGAAGCTTTTCCTTCAACAACCCGTTCGGCGCCTGCCCGAGCTGTGCCGGCCTTGGCTACAAGATGGAATTCGACGAGGATCTGATGATTCCGGATAAGACCGTATCCATCGCAGACGGAGCCATCACCGTGCTCGGCTGGCAGTCCTGCACGGACAAATCGAGCTATACGAGAGCCGTTCTCGATGCGCTGGCAGAGGAGTACGATTTTTCACTTTCCACTCCGTTCTGTGAATATCCGAAAAAATCCACGATATCCTGATTTACGGAACGAACGGAAAATCCGTCAAGGTGCATTACCGCGGTCAGCGCGGCGTCGGTGTGTACGATGTGGCTTTTGAGGGGCTGATCAAAATGTAGAGCGCCGCTACCGTGAGACCGGATCGGATTCTACAAAACAGGAATACGAAACCTTCATGCGTGTGACCCCGTGCCAGGCGTGCCATGGCCAGCGTCTGAAACCGACGTCGCTTGGTGTGACGGTCGGAGATAAAAATATTTTTGAAGTAACATCCCTTTCCATCGACAATCTGCAGAAGTTTATGCAGAACCTCGAACTCTCCGAACAGCAGCTGCTGATCGGAAAGCAGATTTTAAAAGAGATCCGTGCGCGTGTGAGCTTCCTTGCGGATGTCGGATTAAACTATCTGACCCTGGCGCGCGGAACGGCATCGCTGTCCGGCGGTGAGGCGCAGAGAATCCGTCTGGCAACGCAGATCGGCTCCGGCCTTGTCGGTGTCGCCTATATTCTCGACGAGCCGAGCATCGGTCTTCACCAGAGAGACAACGACAAACTTCTCGCGACGCTGAAACATCTGCGTGACCTCGGAAACAGCCTGATCGTCGTGGAGCACGACGAGGATACGATGCGCGCCGCTGACTGCGTTGTCGATATCGGCCCTGGAGCCGGTGAGCACGGCGGAGAGCTGGTGGCGATCGGAACAGCGGAAGATCTGATGAAAAATCCGAATTCCATCACCGGAAAATACTTAAGCGGAGAACTGAAAATTCCGGTTCCGTCCGAGCGCAGAAAGCCGACGGGATGGCTGAAGGTAGTCGGAGCAAAAGAGCACAATCTGAAAAATATCAACGTGAATTTCCCGCTCGGTGTCATGACCTGCGTGACCGGAGTCTCCGGATCGGGAAAGAGTTCTCTTGTCAATGAAATTCTGTACAAACGGCTGGCAAGAGATCTGAACCGTGCGCGGACGATTCCGGGTGCACACAAAGACATCATCGGTATGGAACAGCTCGATAAGGTCATCGACATCGACCAGTCCCCGATCGGAAGAACACCGCGTTCCAATCCGGCAACGTACACAGGTCTGTTCGATCAGATCCGCGACCTGTTTGCGGCAACGCAGGATGCCAAGGCGCGCGGCTACAAGAAGGGAAGATTCAGCTTTAATGTGAAGGGCGGCCGATGCGAGGCCTGCGGCGGCGACGGTATCCTGAAGATCGAAATGCACTTCCTGCCGGATGTCTATGTGCCATGTGAGGTCTGCCATGGAAAACGGTACAACCGTGAGACACTGGAAGTCAAATACAAAGGAAAGAGCATCTACGATGTGCTGAATATGACGGTCGAGGAGGCACTGGAATTCTTCAGGCCGGTACCGTCGATTTTCCGGAAATTACAGACCCTGTACGATGTCGGCCTTTCCTACATCCGCCTCGGCCAGCCGTCCACCACGCTGTCCGGCGGAGAAGCGCAGCGTATCAAGCTCGCAGCAGAGCTGAGCCGCCGCGGCACGGGAAAAACAATCTACATTCTCGACGAGCCGACGACGGGACTTCATTTTGCGGATGTCCACAAACTGGTGGAGATTCTGCACCGCCTGTCCGAGGGCGGAAATACCGTCGTTGTTATCGAACACAATCTGGATGTCATCAAGACGGCGGACTATATTATTGATATCGGACCGGAGGGCGGAGACGGCGGCGGAACCGTGATTGCGTGCGGAACGCCGGAGGAAGTGGCCAAGAGCCCGGTATCCTACACCGGAAAATATGTCGAAAAATATCTCTAAAAAATCCTTTCCATTTTAAAAGGGATTGTATATAATAAGAAGCGGGTTGGGTTCAGAACACATTCGATCCTTTTGTGTTTCGGGTGTTTTGAACCCGAACTTATTCTATACAAATTTCAAACAGATTAAAATAAAGAAAAATAAAAGAGAACAGGAAAGGGGATTACTATGGCTGCAACGACCGATATCGGAATTGATCTGGGGACGTCCAGCATCCTGGTCTATGCCAAGGGAAAAGGCATTGTATTAAAGGAGCCGTCCGTAGTTGCGTATGATAAAGATGCAGATAAAGTACGGGCAATTGGAGAAGAAGCGCGTCAGATGATTGGACGGACACCGGGCAATATTATGGCGGTCCGGCCCATGCGGCAGGGCGTGATCACGGACTTTCTGATCACCGAGCGCATGCTGCGCTACTTTATCCAGAAGGCAATGGGAAGAAGAGCATTCCGGAAACCGAGAATCAGCATCTGTGTGCCGTCCGGTGTGACGGAAGTAGAGCGGAAGGCTGTGGAGGAGGCAACGTACCAGGCGGGAGCCGGGAAGTGCTGATCGTGCCGGAGCCGGTGGCAGCGGCAATCGGATCCGGAATTGACATTACGAAACCATGCGGAAATATGATCGTGGACATCGGCGGAGGCACGACGGATATCGCTGTGATCTCGCTTGCGGGAACCGTTGTTTCCAATTCGGTCAAGATTTCCAGTGAGACATTTGACCAGGATATCATCCGCTATGTACGGAAAACATACAACGTATTTATCGGAGAACAGACCGCAGAGGCAGTGAAAATCCGGATTGGTTCCGCTTATCCGCGGGCCGAGGAGAAAACGATGGAGATCAAGGGAAGAAACGTCATCACCGGACTTCCGGCGACGATTACGGTTTCCTCCGACGAAATCCGAGGTGCCCTTGCCCAGACGACAAACCAGATTGCGGACGCGATCTGTGCCGTGCTGGAAAAAAACGCCGCCGGAACTGGCATCCGATGTTTCCGACCGCGGCATTATCCTGACCGGAGGCGGCAGTCTCCTTGACGGAATGGACGAGCTGATCCAGGAGCGGACCGGCATCAATACCGTGACAGCAGAAAATCCGGCGAGCGTCGTTGCGCTTGGAACCGGCCAGTACCGCGAAGTGATGAATGAATTTGAAAGCCAATTTTGATAAAAGATGAGTGAAAAAGAAAAAGTAGAAGGCTACGTAGAACACATTATTTTCCGAAATGAGGAGAACGGCTATACCGTCCTGAATCTGAGCATGAAGGGGCGCGAGCTGACATGCGTCGGCACGCTTCCGATGATCGGAGAGGGCGAGCTGATCGAGGCTTCCGGAGATTATATTGAACATGCTGCCTATGGAAAGCAGTTCCGCATTGAATCCTATGAGACGAAAGTTCCACAGGATTCTGTTGCATTGGAGCGGTATCTCGGTTCCGGTGCGATCAAAGGAGTCGGTGCGGCGCTGGCGGCAAGAATTGTGCGCCGCTTTGGTGACGATACGCTTCGGATCATCGAGGAAGAGCCGGAGCGCCTCGCGGAGGTAAAGGGAATCAGCGAGCGGAAAGCGCGTGAAATTGCACAGCAGGTGGCAGAAAAAGCCGAAATGCAGAATGCGATGATTTTCCTCTCGGGATATGGCATTGCGCTGAATCTCGGTGCAAAGATTTATCAGCAGTACGGGGACAATGTGTACCGGATTTTAAAGGAAAACCCGTATAAAATGGCGGAAGATATCGCAGGCGTGGGATTTCGGACGGCGGATGAGATTGCCGGAAAAATCGGGATTGCCGTGGACAGCGAATTCCGCATCAAGAGCGGTCTTTCGTATGTGCTGAATCAGGCGACGGCAGAAGGCCATGTCTATCTGCCGGAACCGGTGCTGCTTCGGAGAGGGCAGGAACTTCTCGGCGTAGAACCGGAGCGGATGCAGAAATCTCTGCAGGATATGGCAATCGACAAAAAAGCGGTCATCCGCGAGCTCCCGGCCGAACGGGAAGGGGATGAGCCGCTGCGGATTGTGTACGCCAGCCAGTATTATTATCTGGAACTGAGTACGGCGCGCATGCTGCATGAGCTGAATATTACATGCGAGGAAGACCGTGAGGCAATCGAAAAGCGGATCGGAAAGATCGAGAAAAAATATCAGATCGAGCTGGATGAGATGCAGAAGACGGCAGTCGTTGAGGCGGCATACAGCGGTCTTATGATCCTGACCGGAGGTCCCGGAACCGGAAAAACGACGACCATCAATGCGATGATCCATTATTTTGAGGCAGAAGGCCTCGACATTTTCCTGGCAGCGCCGACCGGAAGAGCGGCGAAACGAATGACAGAGGCAACTGGCTGTGAGGCTTGCACGATCCATCGTCTTCTGGAACTGACGGGAAATGTGGATGACTCCTCGGCAAATGTGCATTTTGAGCGGAACGCAGATAATCCGCTCGACGCGGATGTCATCATCATTGATGAGATGTCGATGGTTGATATCCACCTGATGCATGCCCTTCTTTCCGCGATTGTGCCGGGAACAAGGCTGATCCTGGTGGGAGACCAGAACCAGCTTCCAAGTGTCGGCCCGGGCAGTGTCCTCCGGGATCTGATCCGTTCGGAATGCTTTCCGATTGTCTGCCTGACGCACATTTTCCGGCAGGCATCCCAGAGCGATATTGTTGTCAATGCACATAAGATCCATAATGGGGAAGAGGTTATACTGGACAATAAGAGCAAAGATTTCTTCTTTTTGAAACGGTACGATGTCAACGTGATCTGGAAAGTGCTGGTGACGCTGGTGTCCCAGAAACTGCCGCGTTATGTGGATGCCCGCCCGCAGGATATCCAGATTCTGACTCCGATGCGGAAAGGTGCACTCGGCGTGGAAAATCTGAATCAGATTCTGCAGAAATACCTGAACCCGCCCGCACCGGACAAAGCCGAGCGGGAAAATGGAGGTAATATCCTCCGCGAGGGCGACAAGGTCATGCAGATCCGCAACAATTACCAGATGGAGTGGGAAATCCGCGGCATCAACGGAATCGTGGCGGAGCGCGGTATGGTGTATTCAACGGAGACCTCGGCATGATCCGGAGCATCAACCCGTATACCGAGGTGATCACCGTGGAGTTTGAGGAAGGAAAATTCGCAGACTATACGTTCAAACAGGCGGACGAGCTGGAGCTCGCCTACGCCACAACGATACATAAAGCGCAGGGAAGCGAGTACCCGGCGGTTGTGATTCCGCTGCTCGGCGGCCCGCGCATGCTGATGACGCGGAATCTTCTGTATACGGCCGTGACGAGAGCCAGAAAGTGCGTCACCATCGTCGGAAGTGATGTGACATTCCAGGCAATGATCGGAAATCATATCGAGGCGAACCGGTATACAACGCTCGCCAGAAGAATCCGGGAAATGCAGGAAGAAAACGCATAAACACGTTTTTCCGGGGCATGGATGCGGCTGCATCCGGCAGAGTGGATAAGGGAAAGCGCAGGTTACATGAAAGAAAAAAATAAAACAGGAAACTGGCTTTTAAACGCAGTTTATCCGAGACGATGTCCCATCTGTGACGGACTGCTGTCACGTGAGGAGCTGTATCTATGCCGGAATTGTGTGGAAAAGATCCATCCGATTCTGGGCGCGCGGTGCAAAAAATGCGGGAAACCCGTGGGCAGTGAGGAAGAGTTCTGCCGGGACTGCAGCAGAACGAGGCACAGCTTCGACCGCGGTTTTGCGCCGTACGGTTACCACGGGGAACTTGAGGCTTCCCTGATGCGGTTCAAATATCATGAACGGCAGGAATACGCCGGATTTTATGCTCACGCGGCGTTTTTCTATGTGGGAAAGCAGATCCAGAGAAGAAATCCGGAGGTGCTCGTTCCGGTGCCGCTTCATCCGGCGAGACAGCGGAAGCGCGGCTACAATCAGGCGGAGGTATTTGCAGAAAAGCTGGCAGAAGAAATGGAACTTCCCGTGAATGCCCGCCTGATCCGCCGTGTGAAAAAAACAAAACGCCAGAAAGAGCTTGGTCCCGCCGAGCGGCGGAAAAACCTGGAGGGAGCTTTTGCATTGGCAAAGCCGGGACAGATGAAATACTGCCGGATTCTTCTGGTAGATGACATTTACACAACGGGAAGCACGGTTGATGCCATTGCGTCACTGTTGAAAGTGAATGGAGCAGAACAGGTGGATTTTGTTTGTGCGGCAATTGTAAAATAGTGTGTGAATATTTTGAGAATAGCTTTCCAATATCGGAAACATATGGTAAAATAAACATAATTTAGAACGGGAAGAGGAGACCAAGAGGCATGTTGGACGAAAAAAGGATTCGTCAGAATGACAAAACTGGCTTTCGAAAAAAAGA
>ENA-OQIM01000207-OQIM01000207.1-human-gut-metagenome-genome-assembly--contig:-NODE-207-length-21099-cov-1.983025_pt1 | contig 21099 bp, 31 predicted proteins | sample MGYA00242579_ERZ504744 | MGnify/ENA primary metagenome ERZ504744 (study PRJEB26092, sample SAMD00036441) | human gut metagenome | host: Homo sapiens | study: EMG produced TPA metagenomics assembly of...
GAAAAACCTGCCGTGCACTGTTACAATAAGAGATATACGATTCTCACGATTTTTATGGAGGTACTTGATTGATGCATTCCATTTTCTGGTTCCGCACCCGGCAGTGGGTGTTGAGCCGCGTTCTTCATCTGACAGAGCATAAGAAACAGACACTCCTTGCAGCACCGGATGCGTTCTGCTGCTCCCCGCGTTATTCCGGAAACGCCGGATCTCCCGGATTCTCCTGGTGACTACCCCCGGCTTTGTCCGCCGCGGAACACTGACGTCTCTGCTGGATGGCTGTAAAAAAGAAAACATTTCCGTCACCATTTTCTCCGAAATCGCCCCGGATCCGCAGATTGAGAGCGTGGAACAGGGTTTCCGTCTTTATCAGCAGATTCAGGCTCAGGCTATCCTCGCCATCGGCGGCGGATCCGTTCTCGATACAGCAAAGCTGATCGGTGCCCGCGTCTGCTGTCCGAAAAAGACGTTCCTGCGATGCGGGGCCTCCTGAAAGTCCGTCGGAAACTTCCGCCGCTGTTTGCCGTGCCGACGACAGCCGGAACCGGTTCGGAGCAACGGCGGCAGCTGTCATCACAGACTGTATCGACGGGAAACCATACAAATACGCCGTCAATGACCTCTGTCTGATCCCGGATACGGCAGTTCTCGATCCGCGTCTTACGATCAGCCTCCCGTCCTCTATGACCGCAGATACCGGTATGGATGCCCTGACCCATGCCATGGAAGCTTTTCTGAACCTCTTCGCCTCCCACAGCGTGCAGAATGCATCCATCGAGGCAGTCTGCGAAAATTTCCATGCCCTGCCCGAAGCCTGGCGTGACGGCTCCCGTCTTGCCGCACGGCAGGAAATGCTTCATGCATCGTATCTGGCCGGTTTCGCTTTTACCAACAACTTTGTCGGCTACGTCCATGCCATTGCCCACGCCGTCGGTGCACTGTACCACATTCCGCACGGAAGAGCCAACGCGGTTCTGCTGCCTGCTGTTCTGCGCGAATACGGTTCCTGCATTGCGCCTAAACTTGCCGTTCTCGCCGATGCGCTTTCTCTCGGCGGAGATACCGTTTCTGAAAAGGCTGAGCGGATGATTGCAGCTATCGAGGCTATGCGCGATTCGTTTGACATTCCATCCACTCTGCCGCACCTTTCGCCGAATGATTACACAGAAATAGCACGCCGTGCTTTAAAAGAAGCAAATCCCACCTACTGTTCCGCAGATCTGGGATTCTGAAAAATCTTTTCTGTGCTCCGCCGTGTACAATCCTAAAGCCGCTGTTTTCTCGAATTTAAATTTGACAGAACGCAAAAAACATGGTAATTTATTAGAGATATCGCATAGAGGAGTGAATAAAATGAATAAAAGAACCATGAAAAAAATGGCCAAAGCGAAAACAGCAGGCTGCAGAAGCTGCAAAAACAGCGGAAACCGTTGTAAAGACAGCGGCACCGGCAAAAGAAGTAAAACCAACGACTGAAAAAACCTTACATACAGAAGCAGCAGAAGGAAAAGCAGAAGCTGCAAAAGAGCCGAAAAAAGCAACCAAAAAAGAAACCGTTAAAAAAACAGTAAAAAAGGAGACCACGGAAACCATGGCAGAAGCAACCAAAACCCCACGTAAAATGACAAAAGTATCTGATACCGTTCTTTGAGATCTTCGAGACAAAAGTATCTATGAAAGACCTCGAAGCAGTCATCAAAAAAGAAGTAAAAGCAAACGGATTAAAAGGCGAGATCAAAATCTACCTGAACGCAGAGCAGAGAGCCGCTTACTACACCGTAGACGGACAGGGATCTGACGATTTCAAAGTAGATCTGACCACTCTTGCTGAATAATTTTTCTGTCAGCTGATCTATCAGAACAGACCAAAAGCGGCATGTCCGAAACAAAGTCTTCCGGATTTTGTTTCGGGCATGTTTTTTGCTGTCTGTTCCCAAACCTAAAAAACGACAAGGTATTTTTCTATGAAACTGTAAACCATCTCGAACCGACCCGATCGGAAAACTGGTTCCCCGTATTGCTTTTCCGAGCATGCTGCCACAGTTCGTGAGTGTTCTGTACAGCATTGTAGACCGTATGTACATCGGCCACATTGCCTCTGTCGGTGATCTGGCGCTCGCGGGTGTCGGCGTCTGCGGTCCCATTCTCACCATGATCGGCGCGTTCTCCTCCCTCATCGGGGTCGGCGGCGCACCGCTGCTCGGCATCCGGCTCGGAGAGAAAAATGAAAAAGAGGCATCCCGCATCCTGGCTAATGCGTTTCTGATGCTTGTTTCCCTGTCCCTCGTTCTGACAGCCGCGGCGCTTTTTTTAACCCGCCCGATGCTGATGGCATTCGGAGCCAGCACCGTTACGTATCCTTACGCCAGAGCCTATTTTATGATCTACGTTTCCGGCTCTGTGTTTGCGCTTTTATCGACCGGCCTGAACCAGTTTGTGATCTGCCAGGGGCTTTGCCAGTGAGGGAATGAAATCTGTTCTGCTAGGCGCCGTCCTGAATCTGCTGCTGGACCTGTGTTTATCTTCGTTCTGCATCTCGGCGTGCGCGGCGCAGCAATTGCAACCGTGCTCTCCCAGATCGCAAGCTGTCTGTATGTGCTGCATATTCTGTTCGGAAAGACGATTCCGATCCGCATCACCTTCGGCGGGTATTCATTTGCGATCATGAAACGCATTCTGACAGTCGGTTTTACTCCGTTTCTAATCATTGCCATCGACAATGTGATGATCATTGCGATGAACGCCGTCCTGCAGCGGTATGCACCCGCCGGACAAGGAGACAGCTTCATCACCTGTGCAACGATCGTTCAGAGCTTTATGCTGATTATTACGATACCGCTCGGCGGAATCAGCGGCGGAACGCAGTCAATCCTCGCATACAATTATGGAGCTGGAAATTCCGGGCGTATTCTTGAGGCACAGAAAACCATCATCGCACTCTGTGCCGGATTTACGACTTGATGTTCCTCGTCTCCAATGCCGCCGGAACGCTGTTTGCGCAGCTTTTTACTTCCGATCCGCAGATCGTCTCGATGGTGGTCCGCGCGATCCATATTTCGACACTCTCAGTCATTCCGCTCGGCATTCAGTACGAGATTGTAGACGGCTTTACTGCAATGGGCTGCGTGCGCTATTCGTTTGCACTCTCCTTCTTCCGGAAATTCGTCTACTTTACCGCTCTGTTTCTTCTGCCGCGGTTCTTTGCACTGGAAAACATCTTCTACGTGGAACCTATTTCCGACCTGATCGGGCCGGTTGTCTCAATGATTGTTTACTGGACTTCGATTCAGAAGATTCTGAAACAGCGGGAAGAGGCGGTACGGCTGATGCACACAAAAAAAGCATAAAAAATCTCATATCAAAAAAGCTGTTCTTTTCCGCGGAGTTTTCAAACTCTCACCAGAAAAGAACAGCTTTTTCTGCTTCTGTTAAAATGTCTTCGGCATCGGAACGGTTTCCTGTACTTTCAGACCGTATTTTGCTGCCAGCTGCAGTGCCTTCTGTTCCGTCTCCGGATTCCAGACGGCTTTCGGCGTATGGGCATCACAGCCGAAAACGGCGGTGTTTCCTTCTTCGCCGGCGATCTTCCAGAACTTCTCGTTCGGATACCATCTTTCTTCCATCAGACCAAGGAAATTGATCTCCAGCGGAATGTTTCTCTTTTTCACCTCACGGCAGAGTCTCCGGTATTCCCGGTCGAACACTGCTTCGTCGCCGTTGAATAAAAAGAGATCCGGGTGTGCCAGATACAGGTATTTTCCGGTATCGATGCCTGCCAGGCACTGGTCCACATACTGTTTCAGGTAGCTTCCGTCTGTTGTTCCATGGCCGCTGTAGAGAATCTTTTCGATCTCATTTCCCAGGCTGTGCTGGCCAAGCACAAAGTACTCAAACGGATAGTCCGACAAAAATCAATCAGCTGATCCCAGAATCTCGGGAAATACTCTGTTTCGAGTCCGAGATGGATTTCAATATCCTTGTCATACTCTTTTTTCAATGCCAGCACGGTGTCTACATAGCCTTCCACCTGATCGAGCCGCATCCGCATGCCGGAATCGTAGCCGTCCGGGAACGGATAAGGCGAATGGTCGGAAAAGCCGAGAATTTTAAGGCCGCCCTCAATCGCGCGCTCCACATACTCCCGCTCCGTTCCGTCCGCATGGCGGCACCGCCATGTATGGGTATGATAATTTGCAATCATGATCTGTAACCTTCTTTATTTTGTATCTTATTCTGCTGCTTCTTTGGAGATATCCGTTCCAAAATATTTTTCCGAAAGCTCTGTCAGTGTTCCTTCTTCTGCGAGCTCGCCAAGTGCTTTGTTGACTGCCTCAAGCAGCGTCTTGGTCTCATCGCCTTTTTTCATCGGAATACCGACTTTTGTGGATTCCGGATCGAGACATGCAATTTTGATCTCTGCATCCGGGTGTGCTTTCATATAATCGTAATACGTTACCTCTGCGTTCAGAGTTGCATCGATACGGCCGCTTAAGAGAAGCTCGAAAGTCTGCTCCAGATCGTCAACACCGGTAACGGCTGCGCCATATTTCTCGGCAACTTCTGCATACGTACTGGAAATGGTGTTCGCGGTGCTCTTTCCGTCGAGATCTCCATGGACTGGATTTCATCGTTAGCAGAGTTTACGATAACAGCGGTGCGGTTGTATGCGTATGGATCGGAAAAGCTGTATTTCTCAGCGCGCTCCTCTGTGATATCTACGCCGTTTACCATGATATCGTACCGGCCGGAATCGATTCCTGCAAGAAGGCCGTCCCACTCACCCTCTACAAAGGTTGCTTTCACGCCGAGTTTCTCTGCGATCTGCTGTGCCACTTCTACGTCATAGCCGACCAGGTTGTCGTCCTCATCGTGATACGTCCACGGTGCCAGGTTCCTTCCATTGCCACAACGATCTCACCCTTGCTCTGGATCTGCTCTAAAAGATCCCCAGACGCACTTGCAGAAGATGCTGATGAAGAGGAAGAAGCACTGCTGTTATCTGCCGTGCTGTTTCCGCATCCGGTCAGTAAAAAGGATGATGTCAGGATACCTGCCAGAAATACTGCTGCCATTTTCTTTTTCATAATATTCGCCACTCCTTTTTTGTTTTGTTCTGGAAGAAGCTGCCTTTGCTTCTTCTGTTTTCTTTATTGCAAACTGTCCGGATTCCGTGCTCCGGGCAGGATTTGCCGCTTTGCGGGATACCTTACTCGTAATGCTGTTCAATATTCTGCAAAATGTTCTCGTCCGCTCTTCCCGCGGATTTGCGAAAAATTCCTTCGACGGACCTTCCTCAACGACAACGCCGTTTTTCCATAAAGACAACTTTGTTCGAAACGTTTCTTGCAAAGCCCATCTCATGCGTGACAACGAGCATTGTCATTCCCTCTTTGGCAAGCTGGCGCATAACACCAAGCACCTCGCCGGTCAGCTCCGGGTCGAGTGCTGAGGTCGGCTCATCAAAATAGATAATTTCCGGATCGGTTGCCAGTGCACGGGCGATTGCCACCCTCTGCTGCTGTCCGCCGGAAAGCTGATGCGGATAGTAGTCCGCACGGTCCAGCATGCCTACTTTTTCAAGCGCTGCACGCGCTTTTTCCTCCGCCCTGGTTTTTGGCATTTTTCTGCCGATGATCAGGCCTTCGGTTACGTTATGAAGGGCTGTTTTGTTCAGGAACAGGTTATAGTTCTGAAATACAAATGCGGTTTTCTGACGGATCGCCGCGATATCTTTTTTGCTGATGTTGTGGAACGGATATTCTTTCCCGTCAAAGATCAGGCTGCCGCCGTCCGCATGCTCCAGAAAGTTGACACAGCGCAGCATCGTCGTTTTTTCCCGAACCGCTCGGACCGAGGATTGCAACAACATCGCCCTGTTTTACTTTTAAATCTACACCTTTTAATACTTCCAGGCTGCCGAACGCTTTCTTTAATCCTTTAATTTCCAGCATGGCTTATTCCCCTTTTTTCTGATATGTACTCAGTTTCTTCTCTCCGATTCCCTGCAGCTTCGTGAGCACAGTGGAGAACAGCAGGTAGATCAGTCCTACTTCAATATACAGTGCCAGCGGCTCATGGGTGCGCGCTACAATCCGCTGCGTTACCATAAACATCTCCGTTACGGTGATATTTGCGGCAAGGGAAGTATCCTTTACCATGGCGATCAGAGAGTTGGAAAGCGGCGGGAAAGCGGTGCGCATCGCCTGCGGAAGGATAATTCTCCGCATGATCTGCAGATACGACATGCCGACACAGTAGCCGGCTTCGAGCTGGCCTGCCGGAACGGCTTCCAGGGCCGCACGCATCGTCTCGGCACTGTAGGCGCCTCATTCAGGGAAAAGACGAGAACTGCCGCCGGAAACGGATCGATCAGAATACCGCGCGCGGAAGTCCGTAAAACACAACGAAAAGCTGGACCAGAAGCGGGGTTCCGCGGAAAATCCAGATATAGAAACGTGCAATCTGACGAAGGCCTTTGATGTTTGCAAACTGTACCATAGCCATTGCCGTCGCAATTACAAGTGCAATGGAAAACGAGATTACAGTAAGCGGAATCGTCACCTTAAGGCCCGGCAGAAAGATTTTCCAGAAAGAATCCAGAAGAATATTCCATAATCTTTCGCTCATTTCGATATATCCCCCTTATTTTTACATTTCCTAGATAGGATAACACTTCAAGTCCGCTTCAAGTCAAGTGTTTTTTCATATACCCCTCCCCCGCATGCAAGAATCCCCGGGAAACACGTTTTTCAACGGCCCCGGGGACACTTATTTATGGTTGGTTTTAAGAGGAAGGATCTTGTCTTTTTTTATGGTATTATGTTATTTACTGCTTAGTCCTGTGTCACATTAAATGCTCTTGCACCAGGGTATACAGCGGCCGTTCCAAGTTCTTCTTCGATTCGGAGAAGCTGGTTGTATTTTGCAACACGCTCGGTACGGCTCGGTGCACCGGTCTTGATCTGGCAGGTGTTCAGGGCAACAGCCAGGTCTGCGATGGTGGTATCCTCGGTCTCACCGGAACGGTGGGAGGAAATTGCGGTGTAGCCTGCTTTGTGAGCCATTTTGATTGCCTCAAGGGTCTCAGATACAGAACCGATCTGGTTCAGTTTGATCAGGATGGAATTTCCGCAGCCAAGGGAGATACCTTTTGCCAGACGCTCAGTATTGGTTACAAACAGGTCGTCACCGACAAGCTGTACTTTTCCGCCAAGCTCTGCGGTCAGCTCTTTCCAGCCTTCCCAGTCTTCTTCATCCAGAGCATCCTCGATGGAGATGATCGGATATTTCTCTACCAGTGCTTTCCAGTGAGCGATCAGCTCTTTGGAAGTAAATACAGTGCCGGCTTTCGGCAGTTTGTATTCACCCTTGGTTCCTGTCTTCCACTCGGAGGAAGCAGCATCCATCGCGATCTTGAAGTCTCTGCCTGGCTCGTAGCCTGCTTTTTCACTGCCTCAAGAATGGTCTCGATGGCTTCTTCATCGGATTTCAGAGCCGGTGCAAAACCGCCTTCATCTCCAACCGATGTTGCCAGTCCGCGCTCTTTTAAGATGGCAGCCAGTGCATGGAAGACCTCAGCGCACCATCTTAAGCACTCTTTGAAAGAAGATGCTCCAACCGGCATGATCATGAACTCCTGTACATCCAGGCCGGAAGAAAGTGCGTGGCATCCGCCGTTGATGATGTTCATCATCGGAACCGGCAGACGATTTCCGGAAACGCCGCCGAAGAAGCGGTACAGCGGAATCTCAAGTGCGTTTGCTGCTGCTCTTGCGCAGGCAATGGATACAGCCAGAATGGCGTTTGCACCCAGGCGGGATTTATCTTTTGTTCCGTCTGCATCGATCATGGCTTTGTCTACAGCGTAGGTATCGGATGCATCCATACCTTTTAAGGTATCGTTGATGACGGTGTTGATGTTTTCTACTGCTTTCTGCACACCTTTTCCAAGGTATCTTGCTTTATCTCCATCTCGTAATTCCAGTGCCTCAAACTCACCGGTAGATGCGCCGCTTGGTGCCATGCCGCGCCCTACAACGCCCCCTGCAAGAACAACCTCAGCTTCTACGGTTGGGTTTCCTCTGGAATCCAGAATTTCTCTTCCTTTTACTTCCTCAATTTTCAGGCTCTTCACTTTTCGTGTGCTCCTTTCTCGTTTGTTTCTGGAGTTTCCCGCCTGCGAAGTGTCCAAGATCCGCAGACGGGAGATAACAATGATTGATTCGCTTTGGTTAGTCTTTACTAACTGTAATTCATTATAACTAATTTTTTGAAAATTGCAAGTGGGTAAAGTGATACTTTTTTCTCAGAAATGCAAAAAGTTTTTCTGTTCTTATTTTTCCTGTTTAAATGCCTCTTCCAGCGTATGCCATCCAAGCACTGCACATTTCACTCTTGCCGGCATGTGGGAGATGTCCTTCAGTGCACCAGCCTCCTCGAGTTCGTCAATCTCCTCGTCGGATGCTTTTCCTTTGATCATGCGCAGAAACAGATTTCCCAGGCGCAGTGCCTCGTCCTTCGTCTTTCCGATGATCATGCCGAGCATAATGTCCGCCGATGCCTGCGAAATCGCACAGCCGTCGCCCACGAACGCACCGTCCGTGATCACATCGCCGTCGACTTTTAATTTCAGCCAGATATCATCGCCGCAGCTTGGGTTGACGCCCTCGAGTACGATGTCCGCATCCGGCAGATCATGCTTGAATTCCGGACGCAGATTGTGCTCCGTCAAAATTTCGTTATAAAATCCTCTACTCTCCATAGCCCATTCTCCTTCTGATTGTGGATACACTTTCGATCAGTGCATCAATCTCTTCCGGTGTATTATAAAACATCATGCTGGCTCTTGTCGAACTTCGGACGCCAAGATATTCCAGAAGCGGCTGTGCACAGTGGTGGCCTGCCCGCACATCGATGCCGTCAGAAGAAAGAATTTCGCTCACATCGTGCGGATGCACGCCGTCAATCGTAAACGAAACGATGCCCGTATGGTTGGCCGGATCTTTGGAACCGAGGATATGAACGTACGGCAGCGCGCCGAGTCCTTCCATAGCATGTTGCGTCAGTTCCAGCTCTTTTTTCTGGATATAATCAAATCCTTTTTCCTGCAGATACCGGATCGCTGCGGCCAGCCCCACCGCACCGGCTGCATTTACCGTTCCCGCCTCAAATTTCTGCGGAACCGGTGCAAAAACGGCTCCGTCGCGGTGAACGGAATCGATCATCTCGCCTCCGGTTAAAAACGGCGGCATTTTTTCCAGCAGTTCCCGTTTTCCATACAGACAGCCGATTCCCATCGGGCCCATCAGCTTATGGCCGGAAAAGGCGAGAAAATCTGCATCCAGCGCCTGTACGTCGACCGGCATATGCGGAACGCTCTGGGCGCGTCCACAACGACAACGGCTCCCACGCGGTGCGCCATCTCCGTGATTTTCTGGAGCGGATTCACGCAGCCGAGCACATTCGATACCTGCGCAACAGCCACAAGACGTGTTCTCTCATTAATGCCCTTTTGGAGCTCCTCATCGGTCAGCTCGCCCTCACTGGTACATTCCAGATAATGGAGCTTCGCCCCAGTCATACGCGACACCATCTGCCACGGAAGCAGATTGCTGTGATGCTCCATGATTGTTACAGCGATCTCGTCGCCTTCCTTTAAAAAGTTCAGGCCATAGCTGTATGCCACAAGGTTCAGGCTTTCCGTTGTATTCCGGGTAAAAATAATCTCCTCCGGCTCTTCTGCATGAATAAACTCCTGTACGGTCTTCCTTGCCTCCTGATAGCTCTCCGTCGCCTCCAGGCTTAAAGGATAGAAGCCTCGCAGAGGATTTGCATTTTTCTGTTCGTAAAATTCCTGTACTGCAGCAAGAACGCATGACGGGCGCTGTGCCGTCGCCGCGTTGTCCAGATAGATCGTGTCCATTTGCTGCAGAAGCGGGAAAATTTTTTCTGATGTTATCTGTTGTCACGGTCAAGCACCTCCGCAAGCTGTGTTTTTACTTTCTGTTCGATGTCCGCATCGCCGATCTTCTGGATTTTTGCTTCCAGTTTCGCCCGCGCTATCGTATTTTCTGCTGTGTACGGTCCATGCCGCGCGCACCGAAGTAAAACAGTGTCTCTTCATCGAGTTCTCCGATTGCCGCGCCGTGGCTTCCCTGTACGTTTTCCTCTGCACAGAGGATCACAGGAATCGTCTTGTTGACTACATCATCGCCGAGCAGCAATACCTGTTCTGTCTCTGCTCCGACGGAATCTGCCGAACCGCGCACAAAGTCGATTGTGCCGCGGAAGATCTTTTCCGCCGCATCCATCAGCGTTCCGTCTGCCTGGATCGTGCTCTCGGTTACTTTTCCGAAGTGGCGCACATTCAGATTGACATCAAATTTCTGCTGATTCTGCAGAAGATAGCCGATTTCTGCCTGCAGTGATGCGTGATCCTTCTGCAGTTCGGTCCAGATACCGTCATAGACATCGCCTTTTCCGACAACGACCTGTAAAAGATCCAGTGCACCATTTTCCTCGCAGATGCATCCGACATCATTTAAAAGCTCCTGTCCCTCACCGCGCATCATCACCTGCACGAGCCGGATGCGGCTGTTTTTTTTCGCGTAAAGTTCTGTCCGCACCGCGAGCTGTCCCGCTGCCTGTGCCGGTTCAAATACCTCGAAAACGGTAAGGGAAGCTCCCTCTTCTGCCGCCGCGCGGATCTTTCCGGATGAAACCTTCTCTTTTCCCTGTCCGATGGAAAGCGTGACCTGTTTCGTCTGCCCCTCCTTTGCAGAGACACTCCAGTTTTTCGTCTGCTCCGGTGCAAAAAGGACATCCGTCTCTTTTCCTGCCCCGGTATTCATAGCTTCCGGAAAACCCGTTATCTCATCATCCGCAGACGGCTCTTCCGCGCAGATTTCACACGGCGCACCCGCCGCCCATTTTACTTTGTATCATTTAATCCCAGCCAGTACCATGTTTTCGATGGAAGCTGGTTGATTTTCATGCTGTTCTGTTCTTCCATGTGTCTGGCCTCCTTATCCAATGCTGCCCTTCATCTCGAGGCGGATCAGATTGTTCATCTCCACCGCATACTCCAGCGGCAGTTCTTTTGAAACATCATCCGCGAATCCGCTGACGATGCACGCTCTCGCATCCTCTTCCGTCATGCCGCGCGACATCAGATAAAAGACGGCTTCATCGCTGATGCTTCCGATCTGTGCTTCATGGCCGATGTTCGCATCTTTTGTACGGATATCCATCGCCGGAATCGTGTCCGACCGGGAGATGTCATCGAGCATCAGAGACTGGCAGGAAACGGCTGATTTCGTGTTCTTTGCCGCTTTTGTTGCAGAGACTGACGAACGGAAGGTGCTGATGCCTCCGTCCTTCGAGATCGATTTCGTGTTAATATAGGAACTCGTATCCGGCGCGCTGTGGACAACCTTCGCTCCGGTATCGAGATTCTGGCCCTTACCGGCGAACGTGATGCCGGTAAATTCCATCTTTGCGCCTCTTCCTTTCAGCACGCTCATCGGGTACAGGTAGGAAACGTGGGAGCCGAATGAACCGGAAACCCACTCGATTTTTCCGCCCTCCTCGACCTGCGCGCGCTTCGTGTTCAGGTTGTACATATTCTTCGACCAGTTTTCAATCGTAGAATAACGGAGTCTTGCATTCTTTCCGACAAACAGCTCCACACATCCGGCATGGAGGTTGGCCACATTGTATTTCGGTGCGGAACAGCCCTCGATAAAGTGAAGGTCCGCGTCCTCATCGACAATAATCAGCGTATGCTCGAACTGGCCTGCGCCCGGCGCATTCAGGCGGAAATACGACTGCAGCGGGATTTCCACGGAAACCCCCTTCGGCACATAGACAAACGAACCTCCGGACCAGACGGCTCCGTGCAGTGCGGCAAATTTGTGGTCGGTCGGTTTCACCAGTTTCATAAAGTGTTTCCGCACCATATCCGCGTACTCACCATGCAGCGCACTCTCCATATCGGTATAGACAACACCCTGCGCCGCAACTTCCGCGCGGACGTTGTGATAGACCAGCTCCGAATCATACTGTGCGCCCACGCCGGCGAGTGATTTCCGCTCTGCCTGCGGGATGCCGAGACGCTCAAACGTATTTTTGATGTCATCCGGCACATCGGACCACTTTGCTTTCATTTTGGTATTCGGGCGGACATACGTTACGATGTCATCCATGTTCAGAGCCTCGATCGACGGACCCCAATCCGGAATCGGCATCTGGTTGTAGATCTGTAAAGAACGCAGACGGAACAGTTGCATCCAGGCAGGGTCTTTCTTCTCATCCGAAATTTTCTGTACAATTTCCGGCGTCAGGCCGGCTTTTACTTTATAGGCATCCTTTTCATCGTCTTTGAAATCATAGATGCTTCGGTCAATATCCTCTACATAACTTTTTTCTCTCACAGCGTTTTCATCCTTTCTGTACCTTCGGTTTTACGCCAGTGACTTTTCGTATTTTCCAAATCCGTCCCGGTTGATCTCCTCTACAAGAGATGCATCGCCAGTTTTGACGATTTCACCTTCACCATGATGTGGGTCTGATCCACCATCAGCGATTCCAGAATCTTCGTGCTGTGCGTGATGATCAGAAGACTTCCTCCGCATTTTCTGCGGTATGCCTCAATTCCGGCAGAAACGGTGCGGACCGCATCGACATCCAGGCCGGAGTCGGTCTCATCGAGAATGGTAAGGGACGGCTCGAGCATCAGAAGCTGCAAGATCTCGGCTTTCTTTTTCTCACCGCCGGAAAATCCGACATTCAGATCACGGTCTGCATACGACGGATCCATCTGCAGAACTTCCATTGCTTTTTCCAGTTCTTTCCGGAACTCAAACAGACGCATCCGTTTGCCGGTCTTTAACTCGACGGCGCTGCGGATAAAAGAGCTTAAGGTTACGCCAGGCACCTCAAGCGGATTCTGAAACGAGAGAAACAGTCCCATTTTGGCGCGTTCATTGACCGGCTCTTCTGTGATGTTCTTTCCCTGGAACCAGATTTCGCCGCGTGTCACGTTATATTTCGGATTGCCGAGCAGCGTATTGCCAAGCGTCGACTTTCCGGTACCATTCGGTCCAAGCAGCACATGCGTCTCCCCTTTTCCAATCGTAAGATTGACGCCGTGCAGGATCTCTTTTTCTTCTACATTTACCGTTAAATCTTTCACTGTTAAAAGATTTTTCCCATATTGATATCCTCCTTATTTTGCTTCGAGGTTAAAATCTCTGTTTTCGCCTCCGATTGTAGACCTTTTTTCCGAGTATTTCAATCGGATTTATATATTTGAAAAATTTTATCAAAAAACGCACCTGCCGCCGGATTTTTTTTCCGCACGACAGGCGCGGTTTTCTATCAACATCGTTTCAGCCGATTCCGCCCAGCACGATTCCGAGAATCAGAACCAGCACACAGATCGCACGTAGATATATTTGCAGATCGGATAATACAGATCCGTGAATTTGCTGCTTCTTCCCTTGTCTACCTGGGACTGCACATACTTCTTTCCGCAGATCCAGAAGAACATGACTCCGGCAAGGCCGCGCCGAGCGGCAGATGTAGATCGACAGAACATCCATCCACTGGGATACAATGCCCTGGATCAGAAGAGATACGACCACACCGATAACCCCGATCACACCGCAGGCTGCTACTCTTCCGAGATGAAATTTTTCCTGTACCGTTGCAATCGGTGCTTCGTACAGGTTAATCAGAGAGGTAAGGCCGGCAAAAAAGACAGCGACAAAGAAAACGATTGCGATCAGCGCGCCACCCGGCATAGACTTTATCAAATTCGGAAGGAAAATGAACAGAAGTCCAGGTCCTCCTGTATTTAACTGTGCTCCCGTAGTTGCCATCGCCGGGATAATAACCAGCGCAGCAAGCATAGCAGCGAGCGTATCAAAAAATGCTACTCTTCCGGCGGCGGCGGAATATTTTCTCCATCTGACAAATAGGAACCATAGATCAGTGTTCCGTTTCCGGCTACAGACAGGGAAAAGAATGCCTGACCAAGTGCAAAAATCCAGGTCTTCGGATCTGCAAGTGCTTTTGGTTCCACACGGAAAATATAACGGTATCCATCCGCTGCACCGGGCTGAAAGGCAACATAGATACCAAGTGCAACAAACAGGAGAAAGAAAACAGGCATCAGCACCTTATTGACCTTCTCAATTCCCTTACCAACACCAAATGCCAGAATGACCATCGCAACCACAAGAGCTACGATCTGCCAGAAATTGTTTCCAAACGCAGATGCCATGGATTCAAACGCTCCGGCAAAATCCTCTACGCTCACAGCTGACAGTGTCTTTCCGGTAAAGGTTCCGATCATGTACCTGAAAATCCACCCCATGACAACCGTATAACCGATCGCCATTGCCAGGGAACCCAGCACCGGAATCAGACCAAGCGCCTCTCCGGCTTTTCGTTTTCCTTTCGTTTCACATGCAAAACCGAACGCATCAACCGGACCGGATCTTGTGGCACGGCCAAAACTCATCTCCCCGCTCACACCGGTAAAGCCGATCAGTGCAACGAACAGGAAATACGGAATCAGAAAGGAACCTCCTCCGTACAAGGAACCCGGGTAGGAACATCCAGATGTTGCCCATTCCAACTGCAGAGCCGATGCAGGCCAGGATAAATCCCCACCGACTGTTAAATGACTCTCTCTTTTTCATACTGCTCTCCCTTTTTCTTACTTTTCTGAAGATATCATGGCCAAAGTACCTTTTGACTCCAACATCTTCTGAATATTTTAGCATAAGCTATTGGGAAAAGCTATAGCATTTCTCATCTTCCTGCAACTTCACTTTATATTTTATGCTTTTTCCGCCTTGCTGCTGCCATTCCCGCGGAGAACATCCGCAGTGGCGTTTGAAATAGCGGCTGAAATGAGACAGATTGGAAAAACCGCAGATTTCCGCGGTCTGTCCGATGGAAAGTGCCTGATTTGTCAAAAGATTTTTCGCCTTGTCGAGCCGTACTTCAATCAGATCGCTGTGCGGGGTGCTGCTAAAAAACTGTTTATAATAAGAATAAAACTGGCTTTTTTCCATATTGGCCATCTGGCAAAGCTTTTCTGTCGTCCAGTCTTTCTCATAATGGCTCAACATCTTAAGGCGCAGCTCCTGGAATTCCTGATACAGTCCGGCCGGCTCCTCTGCCGCTTTCTTGTACAGCCGCATACCGCGCGATGCCGTAATCATCATCTGACGAACCAGTGCTTCCTCATATTCCACTGCGTATGGATCTTTCACAATGTATTCCCTCTGCAAAAGGCGAATCAGCTCATCAATTGCTTCCGTGTTCTGTGGATAAAAAACAGCATTCTGCGGAATTCCATACGTTTCACCCAGATTCTCACCGCACCAGAAATGGACATAGCTGTTGCGAAACTTCTGAACAGCCTGATAATGCTGCTCGTGATCCGGCGTGTAAAAAAGGCAGGCATTTTCCTGTGCAATGAAAAACGCAGTTCTGTCATACACCTTCATCGGCGTTTTAAACAACAGAAACAGATAGTCCCCGCTGCCCTCCGGCCGATATATCGTCTCATAATCGGCGTTGGATCTATTATATTCACAAATATGAACTGAAAATTCCATTCTTCTCGTTTCCCCTTTTCTTTTCTTCTCCCTATTTTACCGCAAAACCGGAAAAAAAAAGTCAAATTTGCCGGACAAAAATCTCTGGTTTTTTTCTATCTTCCTGCTAAAATTGAAACTATCCAAAGCGAAAGCGAAACGGTGGAATAAAATCATAGACACGCCTGTGATCCTTTGTTTTTCTGGATCGTGTCTGAAAACGAACATTTCTTTTAACAGGAGGATTTTTAAGTATGAAAAAAGCAGAGATTATCATTGACAAATATTTTCTTACCGGAAAAGTTGACAAACGAATCTTCGGTTCCTTTATCGAGCACCTGGGACGCGCCGTTTACGAGGGCATCTATCAGGAAGGAAGTGCTCTCTCCGACGAGCAGGGCTTCCGAAAAGATACCCTGGATCTTGTCAAAGAGCTTCAGGTACCGATCGTCCGTTACCCGGGCGGAAACTTTGTCTCCGGTTTTCACTGGGAAGACAGCGTAGGCCCGAAAGACAAACGGCCTGCAAAACCAGATCTTCCTGGGGCGTGATTGAGACAAACGAATTCGGTCTGAATGAGTTTGCTGACTGGTCGAAAAAAGCCGGCAGTGATATTATGATGGCCGTCAATCTCGGAACCCGCGGACCGGAAGACGCAAAAAATGTGCTGGAGTACTGCAACTTCAAGGGCGGCACCTACTACAGTGATCTGAGAAAATCCCACGGTTACAAAGATCCACACAACATCAAACTCTGGTGCTCGGCAACGAGATGGACGGACCGTGGCAGATGGGACATAAGACCGCTTCTGAGTACGGACGTATTGCAGCAGAGACTTCCCGTCTGATGAAATTCATGGATCCGACGATCGAAACTGTTGCCTGCGGAAGCTCCAATCTTACGATGCCAACCTTCGGTTCCTGGGAATATACGGTTCTGGACGAATGCTATGATGAGGTGGATTACCTTTCTTTACACCAGTACTACGGAAATTATGCAAATGATACTGTCGATTTTCTGGCAAGCTCCAAGGGCATGGATGATTTCATCTCCGGTGTAGTTGCAATCTGTGATGCAGTCAAAGCAAAAAAACACGGCAAAAAACAGATTAATCTCTCCTTCGATGAGTGGAACGTATGGTATCACAGCAATGAACAGGATCAGAAACTGGAAAAATGGGTACGTGCACCGCATCAGCTTGAGGATGTTTACAACTTTGAGGATGCACTTCTCGTCGGAAGCATGCTGATCACACTCCTGCGCCACGCAGACCGTGTCAAGATTGCCTGCCTCGCACAGCTTGTCAACGTTATCGCTCCGATCATGACATCCGATACCGGTGCATGGCGTCAGACGATCTTCTATCCATACATGCATGCAAGCGTATACGGCCGCGGAACCGTCTTAAATACACAGGTTTTGACACCGGTTTACGAGAGCAAAACGTACGGCGAAGCTCCGTATCTCGATTCTGTCTGCATCTGGGATGAGGAAAACGATGCACTGACCATTTTTGCAGTCAACAAGAGCCTGGATGAGGATATGGAGGTTTCCTGCGATCTGCGTCAGTTCGAAGGATGCCGTCTGGCTGAGCACATCGTGCTGACAAACGACGATATGAAAGCGGTCAACACCGAAGCAGATCCGAACCACGTTACTCCGACCCATTCCGATGCCACCAAACTGGAGAATGGAAAAATGCACACCGTTCTTGGAAAACACAGCTGGAATGTGATCCGTCTTACAAAATAATGGAACCGTATAAGGTATGGCCTGAAAAACAGAACATCTGAATTTTTCATCCAAACATATGCATAAAGGAGTTTTATTTTATGGCACAGGCATATTTATTTGTTCATTTTCGGGAAAAAACAACACCGGACGGCGAACAGGTTTATTTCGGCATCAGCGCGATGGTTTCCACTGGGAAGCTGTCAACGACGGCGCTCCTGTTCTCTGGGCGTATTATGGAGATAAGGGTGTACGCGACTTTACTATCACTCACAGCATAGAAACCGGGAAATATTATATTTTCGCCACTGACCTGAGTCTTTCTTACGGTATGCGGAATCAGTATCACAATTCCTGGGATGAGATCGGCAGAAACGGCAGCAAGTATTTCTCCGTCTGGGAATCAGAGGATCTCGCAAACTGGAGCGACCAGCGTCTTGTAAAAATCGGTGATGATGACTTCGGCTGCCTCTGGGCACCGGATCTGATTTACGATAAAGAAAACGGTGAGTACGTTCTGCACTGGTCTTCTTCCCATGCAGCAAACGATTACGGTCCCAAAAAAATCTATTACAGCACAACGAAGGATTTTGTTCATTTTTCAGCTCCGCAGGTTCTGTACGAAAAAGAGGACAGCGGCGTGATTGATTCGGCGATCTATGAAGAGAATGGGGTTTATTATCTTTTCGTAAAGAGTGAAAGCAATCCGGCGAAAATTATTCTGCTCCGCTCCGACCATGCGGCCGGCCCGTATGTGCGGATGGAAAGCTTCGATGAGAGCATGAAAGATGTAGAGAGCGGTCTCTATGAGGCTCCGACCGCAGTACAACTTGATGACAGCAGATGGTGTCTGTTCCTTGACTACTACGGCGTTCCGGGTGCCGGCCAGGGATATGTGCCGTTTGTTGCAGACAGCCTTGCTTCCGGAAAATTTGTTCGTTCTGATGCTTCCTTCTCGTTCCCATACGGCTACAAGCATGGAACGATTCTTCCGATTACAGAGGAGGATTACGAGCGGATCAAAAACCATGACTGGTCAGATCACGGATATCGGTAAAATCGCTGTCCGCCTGATGGGATTTCATACAAAAAGAACTGCGGCAGGCTTCCTTTTGGGGAAGTTCCTGCCGCAGTTCTTTTTCGCTTTTCTTTTCCGACAAAACCCATCCGCTTCCTTTTTGTTCTGGCGGACAGTACCTTTTCTGCAGATTGGTAAATGTATCGTTTTGATGGTGTCTGAATTTTTCTTTATCTCTGTGCCTGTGCAGCGGTTCTTGCATGGAACATGCGGAAGACGCCGGTCTGCTCGATCAACTTCGTCAGGCTATAGAAAATGATGGAATCGATCGGCCACATAATCAGGTTCTTTAAGGCACGTGCCGGAAGAAGCACCATGATTCCTTTTCCATACAGCATGCTGATCCACAGGGTGTTCAGCAGTACGTTGACAGTCAGCATAACGATGAACTTGGCTGCAAGCACACGTTTGATGGTCAGTTTTTTGCGATAGTAGAAGCATCCATACATAAAAGATGCCAGCATCGCATTAAAGGTGAATCCGAAGAAGAACGGGCCGCTCGGTTTCAGGAAGTATTTTACGACATCAAGAATGCCGGAGAAAAGACATCCTGTCACTGGTCCGAACAGGTAATCGACAAGGCGGTTCGGGATTCCGGAAAATCCGATGCGGACATAAGGTCCGATATCAATCGATGCTACCTGGTTCAGAATCATCGCCAGCGCTGCGAACATGGCACAGGCTGCGAGGGTTGTGACTGCTTTCAGCTCTTTTGCTGACTGCAGAAACATGTTTTTTGTTTCTTTTGCTGTTTCATTTGCATTTTTCTGCATAAAAAATTACCTCCTTTACAGATATCTGACTACAATAGGAGATAATCTCTTGTCTCTATCTTCTGTTGCAGCGAGATGCAATTCATATACCGCAAGATTTTCTTCTTTTCGTCTCCCTGGCTACTCTCTATCCTGGGAGCACTTTACGCATATGAACTTACTCTGCAGTTGTTTTTGTCCTGCTCATTATATAGTAAAATCCCCTTGATTTCAAGAGGATTTTACATTTTTTTCTAATTTTTTACGATCAAATATCAGCCTGCATTTTACGGTCTTTCCGGTGATAAAACGGAGACAAACGCAAACTTTTTATCCAGCAGTTTTCCCATCAGCACAATACCTTTTCCCATCGTAAAAGCAGCTGCTACCGTTCCGATTCCAAGACCTTCGATTCTTCCAAGTCCGAAGAAGGTGAGCAATGCGGTTACCATAAGGCAGGTCACATCGAAGTCGATTTTAATTCTGGAATACGGCACTTTCGTGCAGACTTTTTCGACTTAAAGATTGACTCTATATTTGAAGAGGGCGAATGAAAATGATTAGGAACAAACGAAAGCAGATGAAACTCGAATTTTATCGGAAAATCTCAAAATTGCACATCCCAAAAACCCAGTATTTAAGCCTTTTTATCTATGTATAATTTGATATTAACGTAAAAAAAGACCTCATAACCACATTTTTATGATTACAAGGTCTTCATTTTGTGTTTTATGAATGATTCGGCTTGTGTCTGGGCTGTTGATCCGGAAAAGAGACAGTTGGGAGTTGGTCAGTGATCGGGTGATGGGTGATTAGCACTCGGTCACTGGATCAACTGTTTTGCCCTTTTGAGGATCAATTGGGTTGCCCTTTGACACAAGATCTTTCTTCTTTTATTTTCGGATCTGTCCCGTTCCGTATACGATATTTTTAATCGACGTCAGCGCCAGCAGTCCATTGGGCCTCTGGCGTGAAGTTTTTGGGTGCTGATTCCGATTTCGGCGCCGTAGCCGAATTCGAAGCCGTCGGTGAAGCGGGTGGAGGCGTTGACCATGACCACGGCCGAGTCGATGCGCTTGGTGAATTCCTCGATGGCCGCATAATCCTCGGCGATGATGGATTCGGTGTGGCCTGTGGAATGCGTGTTGATGTGGTCGATGGCCGCGTCCAGGTCCGACACCACCTTGATGCCCATTTTGAGGCCAGGTATTCGGTGTCCCAATCCTCTTCGGCGGCGTGGTTGAGTCAAGGCCCTCGATTGCCGCGCCGGAGATGATGCCGTACGACGTGGTGTCGGTCTGCAGCACGACGTTCGCCTCGGCCAGAGCGGCGGCGATCCGCGGCAGGAATTCGGCGGCGACATCCTTATGAACCAATAGCTTCTCGGCGGCGTTGCACACGCCCACGCGCTGGGTTTTGGCGTTGATGATGATCGGGATGGCCTTGGCGAGATCACCGGACTTGTCGATGTAGATATGCACGTTGCCGGCACCGGTTTCGATGACCGGCACTTTGGAGTTGCGCACGACGGCTTGGATCAGACCCGCTCCTCCTCGCGGCACGAGCACGTCGATATGGCCTCGCGCTCCATCATGGCGGTGGCGCCGGCGCGCCCGTACTGGTCGACGGATTGCACCAGCGCGGATTTGAAACCGTGGGCTTCAAGCACCGGGGCGATGACGCCCAACGTGGCGGCGTTAGTGCGTTCGGCGGCGTGGCCGCCTCGCAGCAACGCGGCATTGCCGGACTTGAGGCACAGGCTGGCCACGTCCACAGTGACGTTCGGCCGGGCCTCGTAGATCATGCCGATGACGCCATCGGCACGCGCGTCTGGGTAAGGCGCAGACCGTTGGGCAGGTTGTATCCGCGCACGATCTCGCCGACCGGATCGGGCAGGGTGGCCACATGGCGCACGCCTTGGGCGGCG
>ENA-OQIM01000208-OQIM01000208.1-human-gut-metagenome-genome-assembly--contig:-NODE-208-length-21091-cov-1.858138_pt1 | contig 21091 bp, 21 predicted proteins | sample MGYA00242579_ERZ504744 | MGnify/ENA primary metagenome ERZ504744 (study PRJEB26092, sample SAMD00036441) | human gut metagenome | host: Homo sapiens | study: EMG produced TPA metagenomics assembly of...
CCATTCTTTTCTCTCCTCCTGGTCTGTTATCTCACAGTTCAAAGAATTAATGCATCAGCCCTGATGAACTAATTCTTTGAACTGCTGTAGAAAGCCATGATGTTAGTGTATCATATTTTTTTTTCTATATCACAATTGGAAATTTTCTGTGACCTTCGCTCACAAAAAAACACCTCGCGGAATATTACCAGTGAACAGTAACCGCAAACAGTAACTAAAAAAAACAGCTGCCATACAAATATTTATGCACAGCAGCTGTCACACTATTTATCAAAAATATCCTTATCTATTTATGATCTGTGTTTTATTTCATTTCTCTTACGATCTTTCGAACCGGAAGAACAAATGTCGGAGATACGGACAACTCATCCAGTCCCATCTCTACAAATCTCTCAGTAAGTGTAGTGTCCGCACCAAGCTCACCACAGATTCCGGCCCAGATACCTTCTTTGTGTGCATTATCCACAACCATCTGGATCATACGGAGAACTGCCTCATGATGGGAATCATAAATGTTGTCAAGCTTTGCATTCTGACGGTCAATAGCCAGTGTATACTGGGTCAGATCATTGGTTCCGATACTGAAGAAATCAACCTCTTTTGCAAGAAGATCACTGATCATAACAGCTGCCGGAGTCTCGATCATGATACCCCTGCTCCACGTCATCACGGAACGGGATCCCCTGTTCCTTAAGCTCTGCTTTTACTTCTGCTACAATAGCCTTGATCTGCTTCACCTCTGTTACAGAGATGATCATCGGATACATGATGGAAATATTTCCGAACATGCTTGCACGGAAAAGTGCTCGCAGCTGTGTCTTAAATACTTCCGGACGGTCCAGACAGATACGGATCGCACGATATCCCATTGCAGGGTTCTCCTCATGCGCCATATTGAAATAATCGATCTGCTTGTCCGCTCCAATATCCAGAGTACGAATGATAACTTTTTTGCCGGCCATATTCTGAGCTACGGTCTTGTAAACCTGGAACTGCTCTTCCTCTGTAGGATAGTCTTCTTTTTCCAGGTATACAAACTCACTTCGGAAAAGTCCGATGCCTTCCGCATCATTGGCAAGTACATTCGCAACATCACCTGTACTTCCGATGTTGGCATAAAGGTGGAGCTTACGACCGCTCTTGGTAACAGTTTCTTTACCTTTCAGCTCTTTGAGCATTGCACGCTGTGCAAGTTCATCGGCACGCATATCCTCATATTTTTTAAGGGTCTCTGCATCCGGCTCAACGATCAGATTTCCGCTCTTTCCGTCTACGACTGCCATCTTACCGTCCATGGACTCATCGTATTCAATATTGATCAACGCCGGAATATTCATGGTTCTCGCAAGAATCGCAGTATGTGAGTTAGAAGAACCTTTTCTTGTGACAAAAGCAAGAACCTTGCTCTTATCCATCTGTACAGTCTCACTTGGTGCAAGATCCTCTGCAACCACGATCACCGGCTCGGATGCTTCAAGCTCTCCATCTCCATGGCCGGAAAGCACACGTACCAGACGGTCTGAGATATCCTTCACATCAGCTGCTCTTGCTTTCATATAATCGTCGTCCATCTGTGCGAACATTGATGAGAAGTTATCACCAGTTGTTGCAACGCATATCTGCATTTACAGACTCTGGTACGGATAATGTTGTGGATGGAATCCAGATAGTCATCATCATCCAGCATCATCTGATGAACCTCAAAGATTGCCGCTCCGGACTCTCCAACTTCCTGAAGAGCCTTGTCATAAAGCTTCTGAAGCTGTGCCACAGCCTGCTCTCTGGCTGCCTCCACACGCTTTACCTCTTCTTCCGGATCCTCCACGTGAACACGTTTAACACTGGCGTCAACTTTCTGGAGGATTGAGATCTTACCGATCGCAATACCGGAAAATACAGATTTACCTTCCAAAACCTTCATGAAATTATCTCCTTCTGTTTTTATATTTGCCCACTTATGATGTATTATATCATACTATCCAAAGATTCTGCCACGATTTTTTTATGATCTCTAAAAAACCTGTAAAAACTCTATTTATACTTTCTTTTTTTGTCATATATACAGCAAAAGTGACAAATAAAGACCGCAGAGCTTCATAAAACCTGAACAATACTTTCAGATATAAAAATAAGCATCTGCCGCCGGAATCCTTCCGGCAATTGCAGATGCTATATGTATGTATATCTTTTTATTCACTTCGAAGGGCATCAATCGGATTAAGATTAGCTGCCTTTACAGATGGGAGAAGTCCGAAGATCAGACCGATCAGCATGGAAAATACCACCGAACCGATAATTGCCGGAACGCTGATGGCTGTTGGTGCTCCTGACACCTGAGACACCATTTTGACAGGATGATCCCAAGGACCACACCAATGATTCCTCCGATACTGGTCAGCACCGAAGCTTCCGTCAGAAACTGTCCCAGGATCACTTTTTTCTTGCTCCGATAGCTTTTTTCAGTCCGATCTCGCTGGTACGTTCTGTGACAGATACAAGCATGATATTCATAACACCGATACCACCAACAAGCAGGGAGATACTTGCGATCCAGATCAGCTGCTGATTGGTACTTTCGCTGAGCTTCTGGAGATTCTTGACCTTTTCCATAATGTCTTCCGCTTTATATTTAAAATTCGATTTGTTTTTTTCATTCTGGATTCCTGTATTCAGAATATCCTCTGCTGCTTTTCCTACAGAACTCATATTATCTGTGCTGTCTGCACGGACTGTCACATTTTGCGGCTGATCAAATTTAAATGCAACAGGCCAGGTAGTATCTGGGATCATCACGCTTCCCATGATCGTCTGCGAATATTCCTCGTACTCAGAAATCGTATTGATCTTCGGCATGCTGTCCTCACTCTGAGTGATCACACCTACAATAATATACGGTTCTGATCCCACCTCAATGGTTTTCCCTACAGGGCTCTCACTTCCGAAAATATTCTGTGCAGCATTGGAATCCACAAGAGCAACCTTTCGGTAGCTGTCATAATCTTTTTGTACAAATCCCCGCCCGGACTGGACCAGGTATCCCATCGTTTTCAGATAATTGCTGTCGATCCCGTACACGGTTCCGCCCTGAAAGCTTGTGTTTTTATAATAAACACTGGCAGACTGGCTGCTGTAATAAAATGTAGAACTGATCACATGATCCAAGTCTCCGATCGCCGTTTTCTGGGAATCAGAAATAACCGGCGGTGTGGCCGAGCTTCCGTAAGAACCATAATCCATATCGTATGTACTGTCTCCGTCATAGAGCATAACCTGTACGGTATTGTTTCCGGACCCGATCAGATCTTCCTTGATCTGCTCACTGGTACCTTTGATCGTAGATACAATTGCAATAATAGATGCAATACCAATAATAATACCCAGCATGGTCAGAAAGGATCTCATCTTATGTGACCATATTCCCTGAAAAGCCAGGCGTATATTTTCAAACATGAAATTTCTCCTTCCTGTTATTTATTCATTGTACATATCATCCAAAGTTACTTCTTTTGTCTTGGCTCCCTCCTTCACGGCATCACCATATGGGAAAGCAAGAAGATCATCGGATTTCAGACCTGAAGTTACAACTGCATAATATCCGCTGTTCACAATGCTTCCCACTGTGATCTGCTGCTTTTTCAGTGTTCCCTTCACGTCTTTGTATACATAGCTGGTTCCATTTTCCGTACGGATAAATGCCTTCATCACAACCATACTGCCTTCGGCAAGTTTATTTGACTTCAGAGATACCGTCACATAATCCTGGTCGGTAAACTGCAATGAACGATCTGTGATCTCTGCATTAAAGGTGTAATACGATACATTGGGATTAGAATCTCCACCATAATAAGCATTTGAAGAATCCACCGGGTAATCGGATACATTCAGTACCTTCGCCTCAAAGCTGCCGGAATTATAACTGGTACACTGAAGAAGTGTTCCCTCCTTCATCTGATCCAGCATCAGTTCGCTGACCGTTCCGGTAACATAAAAACCATCTTTGCTTTTTACTTTCAGAAAAGCATCTCCATTATAAGAACCTGTGACTTCATCTCCGATGTAAGCAACCGTTCCATCCAGTTTGCTTGTTATCAGCTTGTTTTTTATTTTGTTCTCCAGCTTAGTGATTTTCAGATTATTTTCCTCAATATCCAGTTTCAAACTTGCGATCTTGTTTTTCTGGATCTTGATCGCATCCTCTCTTGACATGGTTGTGCCATCAGTACCGTCATCTCCATCACCGCTGTCATCCGGTATCTCATCATCATTTTTGTCATATTTGGAAGCCTCGTCCAGTGTAAATTCTGTTTCCGCATACATATATACCGGATTTTCAAGAAGACTTCCATCGATCAGATAATATCCTGTACAGGAAAGTGTTCTGTCCTGAAAATCAGCAATGGTATCATTCTCATGAAACTCCAGCTGGAACCAGCTACCGCCTTTCTGGACCACTTTGGTTCCATCCTCACTGTATCCCGCCATTCTGTTAAAGAAGGATCCCATCACCGTAACTTTGCCTTTGGCACTGCTTACAAGAAAAACATAGGGATCTTCTTCCGTACCGGTTCCTGTAAACGGCTGAGAAGTATAATCCAGCTTCTGATAAAATTCCGGTTCACCATCTGTGATCCCCGGAATTTCCGGTTCTGTTCTATTGGGATCAGGAAGCTCATTGGGTCCCAATGTGGGAGTCGGTGTCGGAGATACCGTTGGGGTGTCATCTTCTCCGGAACCCCAGTCCGTAGTCTCTCCGTCTGTAATATCATTGGCAGTAGGATCCTGGTAGGTCGGATCCATGATTAGATCCTCATCGGATGCAGTTGTATCCTCTTCCATATCCGCTGTGTCATCTCCGGTCATCTGCTCTGTTTCACTGTCCGTCGTTTCTCCGGACGGCATTTCTTCGGTAACTTCCTTTGCAGAATCTTCAAGATCTCCTTCTGTATCTGTAAAGGCACTGAGAAGTAATGGCCTAGAGGAAGCCGCTGCAAGATAGCTGCCATCTGCAGTAGCCGCGGAACCGGTAGTTGACTGCATATCCTCGTCTCCGTCACTTCCGGAAGGTGTATCGGTATTTGTCATTTCGCCGTCACCTCCTGTATCACCACCTGTAAGATTCAGGTCCGTATCATCAGTACTGTCTGTACTGTCTTCGATGGGACCTCCATTCTGAAGACTTGTCAGACGGTTCTGTGCTTTGGTCAGATCCTGCTCCTGCTTCTGCTGTTTCAGCTTTGCAATATTCAGCTCCATCTCTACAAGTGTCATATCAAAGGAGATCAGATTATCGCCTTTTTTTACATCATCACCCTGGGATACATATATTTTCTCGATGATCATATCTTTATCCATATTTATATTCTGAGAAACATTCGTGGTGATGGTTCCATCCAGTGTTGTCTCCGAATACCAGTCCGTCTGAAGATTGCTGACGCTGGTTACCGGCACCTCTGTTACCTTGGATTCTTTCACATGCATAAGCCTGTGTAGATTCCTCCGGCTGCCAATGCCGCAACCAGTACACCAACGATCACTCTCTTCACCACTTCATTCTATCACCTCTTTTCCTGCAGCTCACCGTCACGGATCATAACAACCCGTTTGGCATGTGCCGCAATCTCCGGGTCATGTGTGATCATCAGCACAGAAACTCCCTCATCGTTCAGCTTCTGAAACAGTTCCATAACCTGTGCTCCCGATTTCGTATCCAGTGCCCCTGTAGGCTCATCTGCCAGCAAAAGCTTGGGATTGTTTACGATCGCTCTTGCAATAGCCACTCTCTGCATCTGTCCTCCGGAAAGCTGGTTGGGCTTAAAATCCACCCTGTCGGCAAGGCCTACACGCTCCAGAGCTTTTCGTGCACGTTCCCGGCGCTCCTTTTTGGGAACCCTTGCATAATTCAGCGGCAGTTCCACATTTGTCAGCGCGCTCTGCCTTGGAAGGAGATGAAAGCTCTGAAATACAAATCCGATCGTTTTCAAACGGATATCTGACATCTCATTCTCTGTACATTTGGCAATATCTTCTCCATTCAGGAGAAAAGTTCCCTTGGTAGGTTTGTCCAGGCATCCGATAATATTCATCAGTGTAGTCTTTCCGGAACCGGAAGGTCCCATGATCGCCACATATTCTCCCTCCTCCATGGAAAAATCTACATCTTTCAATACAGGTACCGTCATTTTCCCCTGTTGATAATCCTTATATATTCCTTTTAAATCCAAAATCATTCTGTCGGCGCTCCTTCCATCGGAACAAGGTCATCTCCCGAAGAAATATCGTCTGTCGCATCCATCATATCACTGTCTACAGCTCCATCTTCGATCATTTCAGGCTCTGAGCCATCACTTTCCGTGTACGCAGAATCATCAATACTTCATCATCCTCGGAATCATCCCACATCGCCGCTGTAGTCTGATCTGCAGTACCTTCTGTGACAGACATACCTTCTTTCAGCTCATCTGTCCGGAAATGCGATCTTATCTTTTTCAGAAAGTCCGTCTGCGATCTCATATTCCCCAAGATCTTCATCATACTGTCCTAATATGACATCTCTCTTCTCCAGCTTGTTCTGACCGTTTGCGATCCAGACATATGGCTGTCTGTATCCGCATCCACGATAAAATAATCGTTCAGCCAGATACCGGACTTCTTCTCATCCTGTCCTTCGTCCGGTTCAATATACACATGCTGCCCCAGCATCAGACCCTCAGATGAATCCAGATTCACATAAAACGGATAGGTACTGGATGATGTCTGATCATCACTGGCACTGGACATTCCGAACATTGCCATATCCGAACTGCTGTTGCTGGTAGAATTATCCATGTCAACAGAGCCCATGGTGCCCTTCCAGGTTTTTGAAGAATCCACCCTGGAACGAATGATCACAGGAGTTCCCTCTATGATCGAATCACGGTTTATTTCATTTACCGTTCCCTTTACACGATAAGCACCTGTACTCAGGATCGTGATAAATGCATTGCCGGAGCTGTTTCCGGAACTGGAATCTGTGGAATCCGTCGTGCCTTCTGTCAGCGTATCCTCCACGCCCTCAGAATCATCACCGCCCATCTTGGAGGTATCGATCTTCTGGATCACTCCATCGATCTCACTGCGCACCTCGGTATTCTGCGTTGCCTGGGAAAGCTTATCGATCTCTGCCTGTTTGCTTTTCTGATCATATTCATTCTTTCTTGAGATTCATTTTCTGTGTTTCGATCTCTATTGTATAGGAAAGCTGATTATCTGCTGTAGCTTTCTTTTCTCAGCTTCCAGTGTAGTGATCTGATCAGATATACTTAACTGTTCGTTTTTCAGGCGGTCCAAGGCCAGCTGTGCTTCCTGAAGACTTTGCTGGATACTTCCAAGATCATACTGAAAAAGAAGCTGCCCTTTCTTGACTTCCTGACCGGTCTTTACCTGAACTTCTTTTACCTTTCGGCCGCTTTCGATCTTTACCTGAACCGTTTCCTGCGGTTCCACAACACCTGCATATCGGTTTTCCACTCCGGAATCCATTTCCGAAAGCTTGCTTATCTTTGTTACATATACAATATCGCTGCCTCCTGCGGACCCTGCATGATGTGTATAATAATACCATCCACCGGCTCCGATACCGGCTGCAAGTACAAGGACCCCAAGTGCGATCAAAATACGTTTTTTCATATCTGTCCCCTTTTCTCAGCATCGTACTGAAACTATCTGTTGCTTCAAACATCATAGCAGATTCACTCTAAAAAGAAAAGTCCCTGAAGAAAACGATGCAGATTTCACAGATTTTTCATAAAAAAGTCTCCTTTTTCTCCATTTTTGCGATATTTTGACTTTCGGTACTTTATCTGCTAAAATGTTGTAATATAACTTTTTTGAAAGGAAAGAACAATATGAAGACAGTGAAACATCTGCTGGCTTTCTTGATGATCATTCTTCTCTCAGTTTTTTTTATGTAGCTGCTCCCAGTCGGCCAAAGCTCATGCGGAGAAGGCGATCAAAAAGATCTGGATCTTCTTAAAAATCTGGACTCTGAAACAACCATGCAGTACATATCCTATCAGGAACTGTTTCCGGATTCTGATGACAGCACAAAGCTTTCTGCTGACATAAAAGAAGTATTTTCTCTCTTCTTTCAGAATTTCGATTACAAAATCCTAGGTATATCCGTTGATAGCGACGAAAAAAATGCTTCTGCGCAGCTTAAGCTTACTACTCTGGATGCTGAGGCTCTTGCCAGTGATTTTGTTTCTGCAAGCCTTCAGGAAGAAATACTGGAAACCGCCTCCGGTAAAGAAAATGATAACGGAAATTCCCTGGAGCAGCGTTATCTGCTCCTGTACAAGCTTCTCAAGAATAACACGTACAGTTCTGCAGAACGCAATACTTCCATCCAACTAAACAATCTTGGATCTTCTTCAGAACCTGACTGGGAGATTACGCACAGTTCCTCTCTCGAAAATGATCTGGTCGGTGGCCTTATCACCTATCTGTCCGATCCTGATCTTGTGCCGCCTGCCGAAACGCTTACCGTCTATCTGAAAACGCTTCAGGAAATGGATGTAAAGCAGATGGCTAATTATTTAGGGCTGGATTCCATTCTGAACACTTCAGATTCGGCAAAAAAACGCCATTGCCTCTGCCCTTATGGAACAGTTTCACTCCTGTTTTAACTACAAAATATCAAGCACCTCTGTTTCCGGATATCTTGCTGAGGTGGACGCAGAGCTTACCACATTTGACAGTAATTCCATTCTTACACAGTACGAAAAAGAATTGAATACTTATCTGGCTTCTGCTGATGCAGTAATCGACGGTTCCCAGAAGCGTTACAACAAATCACATGAACTGCTTCTGGACAGTATCAGGAATAATCAGGCAACCATAACTGCCACTGCTACCTTCCATCTCACAAACGATGGTGCATCCTGGAAGCTTGAGAATGCAGGTACCGAACTGGGCAATGCCATCTTCGGAACTCTTACCGCTTCACCGGTTCCTGAAGATTCTACCGAAGATAACGAATAAAGAATAAAAGCTAGAAAACCCGTGAATATCTGCTTTCTCTGACAGGAAAGCGTGATCTTCACGGGTTTTTTATATTCTTCTTTTTTATATTCCGGATATGATCTTTATAAAAAGCAATGCAAGGACTATAAGAATAATAGGCCGTATGATCCGGCTTCCGTTTTTCATAACCATACCTGCACCGGTATAATGTCCTGCGATCGAGAACACTGACGCTGCAATTCCAAGCATGATCACAATCTTTCCGCTGAGCAGAAATACAACAAGAGCCGCTACATTAGAAGAGAGGTTGGTAACCTTCATGGTACCGGATGCTTTTGCCACACTCATTTTTCCCAATCCTGTAAACAAAAGCAGGAGAAAAGTTCCTGTTCCTGGTCCATAAAATCCATCGTAGCATCCTACAGCAAGAGAGCATACGGCACAGAGCAGGATCTGTTTTTTCTGGCGATCTCGCACCCTTCTCATCCATATTTTTCTTGCGCAGCACATAAAAAGCAACCACCGGAAGAACAGGGATCAGCATATAACGCAGGAGCTTATCACTGGCTATAAGAGCAAGGTGAGCTCCTATGGAAGATCCAGGAGTGCCATTGGAATACATGGAAGCACCAGGATCCAGTCCACAAATTTATTTTTGCACAGACGGACAGTTGAGATCAATGTTCCTGTTGCTGATGACAGCTTGTTGGTGGCAACAGCATTATGTACAGGAACTCCGGCCAAAAGATAAGCAGGCAGGGAGATCAGTCCTCCCCCGCCTGCTACAGCATCTACAAATCCGGCAAGAAATACAAGTGGGCAAACGATCAGAAATGTATAGATTGTCGGCTGCATGATTTTTTATTCTTCCTCTTCTTTCTGCGGCTCAAGGTCAAGTCCCAGCTCATGAAGCTGTGCCTCACTTACCTGGCTAGGAGACTGAGTCATCAGACAGGAGGCATCCTTAACCTCGGGAATGCAATAACATCACGGATCGTATCTGCCTTTGCCATAAGCATAACAAGTCTGTCAAGGCCATATGCAAGTCCTGCGTGTGGCGGAACTCCATATTTGAAGGCATCCAGAAGGAATCCGAACTGCTCATGTGCAGCTTCTTTTGTGAAGCCAAGTGCCTCAAACATTCTTTCCTGAATATCATCCTGATGGATACGCACGCTGCCACCGCCAATCTCATTTCCGTTAAGAACGATGTCGTATGCTTTTGCACGAACTTTCCCGGATCTGTGTCAAGAAGCGGAAGATCCTCCTCCATAAGCATGGTGAACGGATGGTGCATTGCTGTAAAACGGTTCTCCTCCTCGCTCCACTCAAGAAGCGGGAACTCTGTTACCCATACGAAACGATACTCATTTTTATCTAAAAGATCCATCTGTTTTGCAAGCTCAAGACGGAGTGCTCCCAGTACATCGTATACCAATTTTGTCTTATCTGCTGCAAAAAGAAGAAGATCTCCCGGCTTGCCGTCCATAGCTTTTACAAGAGTATCCATCTCTTCATCTGTCATAAACTTGGCGAAAGAAGATTTTCTGGTTCCGTCCTCTGCAATGGAAATGTATGCAAGACCTTTTGCACCATAACCTTTTACGAACTCAACAAGCTTATCGATCTTCTTTCTCGCATTGCGCCCTGACCTTCTGCATTGATACCACGAACACTTCCGCCGTTCTCAAGCGCACCTGTGAACACACCAAATCCGCAGTCTTTTACGATATCACTGACATCATGAAGTTCCATACCGAAACGCATATCCGGCTTGTCGGAACCAAAACGATCCATAGCTTCCTGCCAGGTAATTCTCTGGATTGGGAGTTTTACATCGATATCCAGAACTTCTTTGAACAGGAATGCAAGATATCTCTCGTTAACATCGATAACATCGTCTACATCAACAAAGGAAAGCTCCATATCGATCTGTGTGAACTCCGGCTGACGGTCAGCACGAAGATCCTCATCACGGAAGCATCTTGCTATCTGGATATAACGATCAAATCCGGAGCACATCAGAAGCTGTTTGTACAGCTGCGGAGACTGTGGAAGGCCATAGAAGCTTCCCGGATGAACACGTGATGGTACCAGATAGTCTCTGGCTCCCTCAGGAGTACTCTTTCCAAGCATCGGTGTCTCAATCTCAAGGAATCCCTCTTCTGTAAAGAACTGTCTTGTAAGCTGGGCAACCTTGCTCTTCATCATGATATTTCTCTGAAGATCTGGTCTTCTTAAATCAAGATAACGATATTTAAGTCGGATCTCATCTTTTGTCTTGCTATTCTCCTCGATCGGGAATGGAGGAACATCTGCCTCAGCAAGAACACGGAGGGATTTTACACGAAGCTCGATCTCGCCAGTTGCAAGATTCTCGTTTACTGCTCCTCCACGTTTCTCTACGGTACCGGTTACAGCAATAACAAACTCACTACGCAGTTTACCTGCTTTTGTAAAGCCTTCCTCGTCAATGCTGCCATTCTCAAAAATCAGCTGCATGATCCCGGAACGGTCACGAAGATCCACAAATACAAGACCTCCTTTATTTCTGGCTTTTGCCACCCATCCCATTAATGTTACTTCTTTTCCGACCATCTCTGTGGTCACTTCTGCACATCGGCAAGTTCTGTGCAGTCCCTGCATGCTTTCAGCCATCTCTTTATCCTCCTCTGACTATTTTTTTCATAGTCATTTTAATTTACTCTGCTATCTCCGTTTTCAGACGGGCAGTTTCAGTCTCTGTTGAAAAATTCTACATACTCTGTATAACCATCTGCTGCCAGCTGGTCTTTCTGGAATTTTTTGTTCTTTTTCATGATAGAGATATTGATCTGTGTACCTGCACTTCTTTCCTCAGTTGCCTGTTTCAGGATATTCAGAAGCTTGTCTGCCGGCATGTTCTTCTCGATCAGATATGCTTTCTTGCCATTCTTGGTTGGAATCTCATAGCCTCTCTCAAGAAGCAGCATAACAATTCTCTCAAATCCAATGGAGAAACCACAAGCACAGATATTATTTCCTGTAAATTTACCGATCATCTCATCGTAACGTCCGCCTCCACCGAGCTTCCGCCGAACTCATCCATGGAAATCTCAAAGATCGGACCTGTGTAATAGGACATTCCACGTACCAGTGTAGGGTCAAAGGACATTTTGAAGTCTGCTGTTTTTACAGATTCTACAGTATTGATGATCGTTCAAGATCCTCTGCAATACCTGCTTCCAGAACATCAGAAAGTTTTTCTTTAATATAACGGACACCCTCAACATCGTTGGTGATCTCACGGAAAAGTCCAAGATAAGTGTCAATGCTCTCTTTCGCAAAGCCCTCTTTCTCAAGCTCCTCTGCAACTCCCTCGATGCCGATCTTATCCATCTTGTCAAGAATAATAAAGACAGTATCAAAGCTCTCTGCCGGGAATCCGCTGTACTGAGCCATTGCCTTCAGGATCCTTCTGTCATTGATACGGATCGTAAAGTTCTGGAAATCCAGTTTTCCAAGAAGTGTTGTAGTTGCAAGTACAAGCTCGATCTCAGCAAGATAGGTCGGCTCACCCAGGATATCGATATCACACTGCATAAACTGACGGAAACGACCTCTCTGCGGACGGTCAGCTCTCCATACATTTCCCATCTGAAGTGCCTTAAACGGAGCCGGAAGCTCGTTTGCATTATTGGAATAATATCTGGAAAGCGGTACGGTCAGGTCATAGCGAAGTCCGGAATCTGTCAGATCATTCTCTGTTTTTGCAGTATCCAGTTTCAGTTTCTCGCCTCTCTTCATGATCTTGAAGATCAGTTTTTCATTTTCACCGCCCTGCTTGCTGCAGAGATTCTCAATATGTTCTACACAGGGAGTTTCAATTGCGGAAAAACCAAAGGTTCCGTACGTCTCTCTGATCATATTCATCACATAATTACGGATTGCCATTTCCTTCGGTAAAATGTCCTTCATTCCTGTAACCGGTTTCTTTTTTAATGCCATAGTTTCCTCCTTTATGAATCACCCTCTGAAATGCAAGAAACACCTGCATGTCAAAGTTTTTAATCTCATCGATCATCAGTCTTAAAACTTCATCATTTTCCAGAGCTTTCCGATATGGTCTGTCCATACTCAAAGCCGCATATACATCACATACTCTCAGGATCCTTGCACCCATAGGGATATCCTTTCCGCTTCTGTTGCTGGGATAACCGCTGCCGTCAAAATTCTCATGATGATAAAGAATACTTTCCAGAACATAATCGGAATATCCCTGGTCTTTCAGGATCTCATAACCTAATGTGGAGTGCATGCGGACATACTTCAATTCTTCAATGACCATCGGATTCTGCTCTTGGCCATTAATGTATCCTTCCAGTTTCAGCTTGCCTATATCATGGAGCATTCCGGCAATAGCCAGCTGATAACATTCTTTCTCACCAAGACCAAGCTCCTTTGCCACATCATAGGCAAGGTTACTGACAACAACCCCATGTTTCAGCTCTGCGGAAAGATCCATTTCCAGGATCCGGTCCTGCGTAGTTTCACTTATCTTCTGTACGCTTTTCAAGGATCCGTCTCTCCTTTCCGTCTACAGCCATTTTGCAATGCCCTCGCGTTTTCTCTCGATCATTTCATCGATACGTGTGATATAATTGACAACATCCTTCACATTCTCCACACGCTCAATGCGCTGTCCGTGATCAAACACAAGCTTGGAGGAACCACCTGCACCCAGTGCGATGATCGGCTGCTTTTCCTCCATAATCAGTATATTGTAAATCCCTGCTTTGTCAACCTCAGAATACCCAACGTTCTCAAAATTCCCCTTCATATTCTTCTGTCTGTACAGATAATAAGGACCCATTCCCATCTCGTAGGCCGTTTTCATAGTCAGATCCATGATCTCCTGATTGTTTTCAAAGGTCATCTCCTGGTATTTATCACGGAAAATATTCAGTCTTGCCGCACGCTTCACAGCAAGAGAATGTACGGTCAGGCTGTCCGGCCCGAGAGCTTTTACCTCGTCCAGTGTATGCTGCACTTTTGTGATATCTTCGCCGGGAAGACCCACGATCAGATCCATATTGATATTGTCGAATCCGGCTTTTCTTGCCAGATGAAACGCATTCTTTGTCTGTTCTACTGTATGACGTCTGCCAATGATATCCAGGGTTTCCTGATTCATGGTCTGTGGATTTACAGAAATCCTGGTAACCGGAAACTCCCGGATCGCCTGAAGCTTTTCCAAGGTTATACTGTCCGGTCTTCCTGCCTCAACCGTAAATTCTTCCAACTCCTCACAGGGAAAATATTCCGTGATCGCGCCAAGAAGTCTCCGAAGCTGATCCGGCTCCAGTGTGGTAGGTGTTCCCCCACCGATATAGACCGTATCCAGCTTCCGGTTTTTCATCATCCCGGAAACAGCCCGAATTTCCTTTACCAGCGCATCCAGATACGCCTCCACATATTTACGCCATCTCTCCAGCGGATAGGAACTGAATGAACAGTACAGACAGATACTCGGACAGAAAGGAATGCCAACATAAAGGCTGTAACCGTTTTCATAATCAATGTTTTTCAGGATATCCCTCTCACGATTTGCGATGGTAACTGCAAGAGCTGTTTTCTCCGGACTTACCAGATACTGATCTCTCATATATCTGGCGATCTCCGTATTTTTCATTCCGGACTCCAGCATTCCCATAGCCATTTTCACAGGACGGATGCCTGTAAGATTTCCCCAGGGAAGTGTCTTTCCTGTAGCTTTGGAAAGCATCTGATACAGAGCGTATTTGATCGCGTCTTTATTTTTTCTGCGGATATCATGGGCATCATTGCAAGAAATAAGGCATCCGAAGCTTCTCCACTGGATTGCCCTTCTATCACAGCCCCATGAGCTGTTTTTTTCTCTATTCCGTTGTTGTAACTGATGGTATACCTTCTTCATCACGTGAGACCCGGAAGCGGATATCATAATCCGAATCATCCTCTTCATAAAGAGAAACGATCTCATTTCCGGGATAAAACGCTTTGATCAGTTCATACACATCATGCTCAAAATCTCTGTTCTGAAACAAAATGCCAATCTTATACAAATGGATTATACCTCTTTTCATAACCAATGGTTGTGGATGCGTCATGCCCCGGAAATACTTCTGTATCCTCCGGCAAAGTATCCACAAGCTTGTGAAGGCTTCTTACGATCTCAGCAGAACTTCCGCCAGGAAAATCGGTTCTTCCCACAGAGCCGCAAAACAATGTATCTCCGCTGAAAAGCACACCTTCGTCTTTGATATAATAGCAGCAGCTTCCTTTGGTATGTCCCGGTGTGTGGAACATCTGGATGGAAAATCCTGCCGCTTCGAAAATCTGCCCGTCATCCAGAAGAACATCCGGCTTAATTGAACAGGCACTTCCATAATCAGCAGTCATATTTATCGTGGGCTCTGCCAGCATTGCTTCTTCCTGCCTGCATGCATAAACCGGGATCTGATATTTTTCCTTCACTTCCTTTACAGCCATGATGTGATCAAAATGACCATGTGTCAGAAGGATCCCCACCGGTTTTCCCTGCATAAGAGATACTTTCTGAAAAATTTTTTCTGCATAGTCTCCCGGGTCTACGATCAGCATTTCTCCGGTCTCTTTATTTTTCAGAAAATAGCAGTTGGTAAACACCTGGCCCAGCACACACTGCTGCATTTCAAGTTTACTCATAAAAATTCCTCCGTTTATCGGGTCAGCCCGTTGTTCGCTCTACATCAAGAACACTTTCAACCTGACGGATCTTTTCGATCAGAGAATTCAGTTCCTGTTTGCTGCATACATTAAAGGACATGGAAATCGTGGCGCGTTCCTGCTTGTTGGTACGGCTGTTAATGGAACGAAGATCGATCTTCCTCTCTGTAAAGATCTTGGAAATATCCACCAGAAGTCCGGTACGGTTATTTGCATAAACCTGGATCTCCGCTTCGTATTTCTCGGAATCCGCTCTGTCCGGCATCTGCCACTCTGCTTCAATGAGACGTTTCCGGTCAATCTCAGGCATGTTGAGCACATTCACACAGTCTGTACGATGAATGGTGATTCCTCTTCCTCTTGTTACAAAGCCTACGATCTCATCTCCCGGGATCGGACTACAGCATTTGGAAAAACGAACTGCCACATCATGAATGCCTTTTACTACAATGCCACTCTTACTCTTGGCAATGTGAAGCTTCTCCTGTGATTCGGAAGCTGCCTCCAGGACCTGTTCATCTGTAAGATTCTTCTTATGCTCCCTCTCATAGGCTTCTACCAGCTTGTTAAACACCTGACCTTCTTTCAGGCCGCCATGTCCGATCGCTGCCAATACAGAATCCCAGTCTCGGAAACCATATTTATGCATTACCGATTCCATATACTGTGGCTTGGTATATATGCCTGGTTTAAAGCCCTTGGTCTTGGCATACTGATTCAGCATGTCCTTACCCTTCAGGATATTATCTTCCTTCAGTTCTTTCTTAAACCACTGGTTGATCTTATTCTTAGCCTGTGTGCTCTTTACGATCTTCAGCCAGTCACGGCTGGGGCCCTGAGAATTCTGGGATGTTATGATCTCAATACGATCACCGTTTTTGATCTTATATTCAATAGGAACAAGTTTGCCATTGACCCTAGCACCTACCATCTTGTTTCCTACTGCACTGTGCACGCTGTATGCAAAATCAATAGGTGTAGAACCATTGGGAAGTGTTTTTACATCTCCCTGGGGAGTGAAACAGTAAACACTGTCCGCAAAAAGATCCAGATCATTTTTCAGAAGGCTCATGAACTCCCGGTTATCGGACATGTCGCGCTGCCACTCCAGGATCTGGCGCAGCCAGTTCAGCTTCTCTTCCTCACTCTTTCCAGGTTTCTTACCATCGGAAGTTTCCTTATATTTCCAATGAGCTGCAATACCGTATTCTGCGGTTTTATGCATTTCAAATGTACGGATCTGGATTTCGAAAGGCTGTCCGTTAGGGCCGATCAGTGTTGTATGCAGAGACTGATACATATTGGCCTTCGGCATTGCGATATAATCTTTAAATCTGCCGGGGATCGGCTTATACATCTCATGGATAACACCAAGAGCTGCATAACAGTCCTTCACAGTATCTACAATGATACGTACGGCAAACAGGTCATAAATCTGATCAATGGTTTTATCCTGATTGACCATCTTCTTATAGATGCTGAAGAAATGCTTCACACGGCCATCCACCTGTGCCTGATATTGGCATCCTCCATATGCTGCTTTACCTGTTTCACGATAGAATTAACAAATTCCTCACGGGCGCTTTTGCGAAGAGCAACCTTTTCTACCAGATCATAGTAAACATCCGGCTTCAGATACTTAAGAGAAAGATCATCCAGTTCCACCTTGATCTTGGAAATACCAAGCCGCATCGCGATGGGAGCATAGATATCCATGGTTTCTCTTGCTTTCTCCTGCTGTTTCTCTGGTCTCATATACTGCAGGGTACGCATATTATGAAGACGGTCCGCAAGCTTGATCAGGATGACGCGGATATCCTTAGCCATTGCAAGGAACATCTTTCTTAAATTCTCAGCCTGAACCTCTACCTTGTCCTTGGAATAGGACAGCTGTCCCAGCTTGGTAACACCATCTACCAGAAGTGCTACCTCAGAACCAAATTCCTTTTCCACCTCTTCATACGTCATCCAGGTATCCTCTACCGCATCATGAAGAAGGCCTGCCACTATGGTTTCCTTATCCAGCTCAAGATCCGCAAGGATGATTGCAACACAGAGAGGATGAATGATATAAGGTTCACCGGATTTACGTTTCTGATCCTTATGTGCCTCACTGGCCACTTTATAGGCCTTTTCGATCATGGAAATATCTGTAGACGGATGATATTTCTTCACGCTTTTTATAAGCTCCTGATAAAGAACCTCAGGGCTTGTAAAATCATGCATGGATTTCACCGCCGCATCTGCCTTCCGGACAGACTCTCTTTTTTCTTCTTCCTTCTGTATCTCAATGTTTTGTTTTTCCGTATTTTTTGTCTCTGCCATTAAATCCCACCTGCCTGTGCACATTTCATACTGCCGTATGACTACAACAGTTCACATCCCCTTCCACCGACAAAAAATCATTTTCCGTCGTAACAGATCACAGATGCCACATTATAACCTTTGAGACGCTCACGTCCCTTCAGACCTGCAAGCTCCATAAGGAAAACCACCTTGACAACCTCGCCGCCAAGCTCCTCCACAAGCTTGATGGCTGCTTCCACGCTTCCGCCCGTAGCGATCAGGTCATCCACAATAACAACCTTCTGTCCCGGCTTGATGGAATCCTTATGCATCTCGATAGTTGCACTTCCATACTCCAGCTCATAGGTTCTGGAAACGGTCTCACATGGAAGTTTTCCTGCTTTGCGGACCAGAACAAAGGGTTTGTGAAGATTATATGCGATCGGCATACCAAAGATAAAGCCTCTGGATTCAAGACCTGTAATCACATCGAACTCCTCACCCTCCAGACAATCCTGCATAGAATCAATGGCAAGCTGTAATCCATCCGCATCCTGAAGGACGCTGGTAACGTCACGGAAAATAATCCCTGGCTCTGGAAAGTCCGGGATACTTCTTACATATTCTTCTATTTTTTTCATAATAACCTCCAATGGTTTAATTCGTCAATCAGATGTTAGATAGTATAGCACTTTTTCTGTAGGGAATCAATGTGCAACCCGACAGAACTCGCGGAATTACGACAGGCCCTGGACTGCATATTGCCCAGTACAGAGCCTTCTTTCCTGTTTTACAGTCAATTACTCGCTGTCAGGATCTGCATTTTAGTGATACCTTCTCCTGTTATTCTGTAATATAATTTCGGATTACGATCTGTAAGGTCTCTCTTCCCTGATAACGGTTGATCTCAGGATAATATGTGACCGCAATACTTCCACAGTTTTTTATTCTATCAACAAATTCATCTGCTTCTCCAAAATATACTGCTTCCACTACACAGCCGGTACTGTCTGACAGCTGAAGCTTTGCCACATTCCTATTTTTGCCAAGAATACGGCTGCTTAAAACCCGAAGTCCCTTCTGTGCAAAAATCGGTTTGGTATTTCCCTTTCCAAAAGGCTCCAGCAGGGATATCTCTTCCACAAGTTCCTTATTTATATAGGAAACCGGCATTGGCACATCGATCAGGATCTTTGGAGCCAGATCCTTTTCTGTCAGAGTACAGTTTTCGTTTAACCGTCTGCGGAACTCTTCCACATTTTCTTCTTTAATAGATAATCCTGCCGCCATAGGATGACCGCCATACTGTTCCATCAGATCTCCGCATTTTACCAGTTCCTCAAACATGGAATAGCTTTCTATGGAACGTCCGCTGCCTTTCACCATTGTTTCACCTTTTGTCAGAACAAAGACCGGTTTATTGTACTTTTCTCGGATACGTCCCGCAATAATTCCGGCCAGACTTTCGTGACAGTCCGGTAAATAGATCACAAGAACCTGTCCTGTCCGATTTCTGTCTCTTCCACAATACGGATCGCTGCTTCCTTTCCCTCTTCCGTGAGAGCTTTTCTGCTTTGATTCAACGCAGTCAGATCACCGGCAAGTTTTGCTGCTTCATCTTCCGTCTCCGCACAGAGCAGTTTCAGGGAACGTGCAGCGGTATCCAGTCTTCCACCTGGCATTGATACATGGTCCCAGCACAAACCCTACATGATAGGCAGTGATCGGCCCATCCTCCAGGCCATTGGCACGGATCAGTTCACGGAGACCTTTGTTAGAAGTGTGGGAAAGTCGTTTCAGGCCTTCCTTTACAAGGATGCGGTTTTCACCCTGAAGATCCATCACGTCTCCCACCGTGGCAATGGCTCCTAATTCCAGAAAATCTTCCAGCTCTTTTTCCGGAATCCCGCATGCCTCATAGAGAGCTGTCACCAGCTTCAACGCAACAACTGCTCCGCACAATCTTTTCTCCGGATAATTACAGTCCGGCTGTTTTGGATTTACAATGGCATCAGCCGGCGGAAGGATCAGTTCTCTTCCATCTTCCGTTTCTTTATAGGGAATTTCATGATGATCGGTTATTATCACCGTCATTCCCTTCTCTTTAGCCATAGTGATTTCATTGTACGCCGCAATTCCATTATCACAGGTAACAATTACGTCAATCCCATCATTCACTGCTCTTTCGATCAGGTGCTCATGGATTCCATATCCGTCCGCCACACGGTCCGGAATATATGTATCTGCCAGAGCTCCTGCACGCTTCAGTCCTTTGATCAGAATGAAGGTCGATATTACCCCATCAATGTCATAATCGCCTATAATACGGATGCGTTTTTTTCCTTTATTTTATTCCGCAGGATTTCCACTGCCTTATCCACATCTTTCATCAAATGTGGAGAAGCCAGTTCGTCCACCTTTCCATAAAGATATCTGCGAATTTCATCCCTGTCCTGTACATCCCGGTTTCGGATCAGTCTGGCGATCACCGGATCAATTCCGAACTCTTTTCCAATTGCCGCAAAGTCCGCCCGTTTTGCAGCAACAACCCATCGTTCCATGTTGTTTCCTCCTTGATGCTTTGCCGCTTTCTTTCTTCAAAGCAACACAATAACCGTATTGTAACTCATACTCCTGCATAGCTGCAAGTTTTTTATGCCACACAAAAAAACTTCCGCCAGGAAATATTCTTTCCCGGTACGGAACGTTTCTGTTATTCAGCAATTTTATTCAGATTTCTCCTCATCATTCTGCTGCTTTGCTGCCTCCTGCGCTGCAAGGCGCTCGGCAACTCTTTTACGGTTTTTCTTCTTCGGCTGCTGAGCTGTCTGCTGTCCGGATGGCTGTTTTACCTTTTTGTCAGATTTCTCGGAAGGAATCTTTGCGGAAGCTGCTGCAGCTGCCGGTGCTGCAACACGATTTTTTCTGAATGTTTTCATGGTGTACCACAGAGCACCAGTGATGCATACAGAAGAATATGCTCCACCGATGATACCTACCATCAGCGGTGCTGCAAATTCTTTAATTGAGGAAACACCCATTACATAAAGAATTCAACCATTACAAAAGTTGTCAGGGA
>ENA-OQIM01000209-OQIM01000209.1-human-gut-metagenome-genome-assembly--contig:-NODE-209-length-21054-cov-5.019926_pt1 | contig 21054 bp, 22 predicted proteins | sample MGYA00242579_ERZ504744 | MGnify/ENA primary metagenome ERZ504744 (study PRJEB26092, sample SAMD00036441) | human gut metagenome | host: Homo sapiens | study: EMG produced TPA metagenomics assembly of...
TGGTGGTTCGGTTCGTGGACCGTCCACCACAGTCGGCGTATGGCGATTTGTCTCCGGTGACATGGCAGGAAGAAGCATCGCCATCGGCTGATGATAACGGCGTGGCCTGATCGGCATCGTCACCGCGACACTGGCTCATGGATAGTCGATCGTGTCCGTGACGAAACCGACAAGCGCGCGGACGAGGCGGAATCGGAAACGGAACAGTTGCGCCACAATGTGCGGGAACTGACGGACACCGTCAACCAGCTGCGTGACGACATCGCGCGGCTGCGCAGACCATAACGGTTCTCATGACTGCACTGCGGAAAATGCGGAAAGAGGCTGAGGCATAGGAAAAGCGCCGGATGAATAACCCGGCGCTTTTCCTATGCCTCACGTCATACGTCTTACAACCGGAAAGGCGGAGACGCTGTATTGGATTTATTCGCAGGCGACTCCGTCATGGTCGCGGTCCAGTTGTGAACGGTAGCCCGGCTGGCCCTGGTAGATAGGCGCGGCGCCAGCGGCTCGTGCCGCGGTGCAGTTCTGGTAGTAGACGTCCTGCTGTGGCGCTGGTTGGGGCGCGGGAGCGGAGCCGGAGCGGGTTCGGGCGCAGGTGCTGTGTCGTTTGTTGAGTCTGCTGGGCCTGCTCAGCTGACTGTTCGGTTTGCGTCTGTTCGGTCTGCTCGGACTCGGTGGTCTTCTCGGCTGTGGAATCCTTGACCCCCGTGTAGTCGGGCACGGTTTGCGTCGGGCAGGAGGACAGCACCTTGGCCATGGCTTTCTTTTCGGCCTGCGTGACCCACAGTGAGTATTTGTGCTTCACGCCGATCTGACGCGCCACGTATTCGCAACGGAACCCCTTGTTGGACGGCAGCCACGTGGCCGCATCGCCATCGGACTTCTTCTGGTTGGCACGCCCCTGCACGGCCAGCAGATTGTACGGATCGTTCGCCAATGCGGTGCGGCGCTCCTCGCTGAGCTTCTGCGCGCCCTTCTGCCACGCATCGCTCAACGCCACCACATGGTCGATCTGCACCGCGGTGGAAGTCTTCTTGCCCTTCTTGAACTTGATGTCCTTGCCAGTGTATGGATCATGCAGTTTTCCGGACTTCACCACGCAATTGTGCGTACGCCACTTGTGCTTCACGCCGGTCAGATCGCGGTTGAGGATATCATTGCGGGTGTCGCAGCCGTTGTGGTCCACGTCGGCCCACGCCTTGCCGAATTGAGTGCGCTTGTACCCGGTTTTCGCGCGCGGCCCTTGACCTCCAACGAATCCAACACCTCCGTGGCGGACGTGCCGGCCCCGGTGCCATCCGTCGGCTCGTCCGCATACGCCGAACCGACCGGCAGTCCGATGGCCAGACTCGCAGCCAGCAATCCGGACAAAACAACCATCATCGAACCATGACGACGCATGATACGCTCCTCACCCTAAAACCCCTCAAGTAGTACAAGAATATCCCCGGAACGAATTCGAATCGCTTATTTACGGCAGATTTTTCGGCATGCCGAAACCAGTATTTCGCATCCGTCAAGACGTATGGCAAGAATCGGCCGTATGACCAACAGCATCACAGCAATCAAACCGGAACGTCTCGCACAATACGCCAAAGACTTCAACGCCGACCGGGCCAACCTTGTGGCCGCCAACGCCGCGGTGTCCTCGGGCGTGCTCGAAGCCGCCACCGACTACAAAGGCCAGCGCGCGCTGCCACGCGACTTCTCCATCGAACTGAAACAGGGGTCCATCACCAACCAGCGCCGATCCGGCCGCTGCTGGATGTTCGCATCCCTCAACACCCTGCGTTACGAGCTCATGCACCAGTGGGGACTCGACGATTTCGAATTCTCCGAAACCTACCTGTTCTTCTGGGATGCGATGGAAAAATCCAACACGTATCTCGAAAACGTGTTCGCCACGCTCGACGAGCCGACCGACAGCCGCCTGTTCCAGGAGATCAACTACGGTCCGGCCGATGACGGCGGTTGGTGGCAGATGTTCGCCGCCCTTGTAGACAAGTATGGTCTCGTGCCGAAGAGCGCCTACCCGGAATCCGCCAATTCCAAGGACTCCGACGCGTTCAAACAATACCTCAACAGCAGCTGCGCCAGTTCGCCGCCGACCTGCGCGAACGTTACGCAGCCGGCGCCACGGTCGATGAACTGCGCGCGGTCAAGGACGACGACATGTCCACCGTGTACCGCATGTGCGCCATCTCGTTGGGCGAGCCGCCGGAGAAGTTCGACTTCCTGGCCCGCGTGAGCGACGATGACAAGAAGGACGATAAGAAAAGCGGCGAAGACGAGGCCGACAAGCCGAAAACCGGCAAGGACGAGCGCAGACAGATCCGCGAAACCGGCATCACGCCGATGGAATTCTACAAGAAGTACGTGCCGGTGGACGTCGACGATCTGGTGACGTTGTGCAACGTGCCGATGGCGTCCCGTCCGTTCAACAAGCGTTACCGCATCCGCTACACCGCCAATGTGGCCGAAGCGGGGGATATGGAATTCGTCAACGTGCCGCTCGACGTGTTCAAAAAGGCCGCGGTCGACCAGATTAGCGCCGGACACCCGATCTGGTTCGCCTGCGACTGCACCCAGTTCTCGCTGCGTGCGGCCGGCTATTTCGACTGCGACAGCGTGCGCGTGGACCAGCTGTTCGGCACCGATTTCGACTTCGACAAGGCGCACGGCCTCGAATACGGCGACAGTCCAAGCAACCATGCCATGACCCTCACCGGCGTGAACCTTGACGAGCAAGGCAAGCCGAACCGCTGGAAAGTGGAGAACAGCTGGGGCAAAGACAACGGCGAAGACGGCTACTACGTGGCCTCCGACAAGTGGTTCGACCGCTATGTGACCGAAATCATCATCCGCAAGGAATACCTCGACGACGCCACCCGAGCACTGCTCGAAACCGAGCCGGTGGAACTCGACCCATGGCAGCCGCTGACCAAACGCTGCCGCTGACGCAACACGGGCGATAACATGCCGCGGTCCGGATCGGGCCGCGGCTTTTGCTGTTCCATCGCGCTGGTATGGTTGCATGAGAACAAACGTACGAACGATGGGGGTTCAGGTGGCGGACACTCTGGCATGGCTTTCCGACGAGCTGCGCAGCGAATGCAGCCAGCCGGTACTGCAGCGCGCCCGCGGCATCGCCAACCAATGGCGTTCCAAAATGGAGGACCTGCATTGCCTGAACGACACCGCATCCAACCGCATCACCCTGTATGCCACCATACGGGGCACCACCTCACCCTCCAGCCGTTACGAAGTGCAAGCCACGCTTGATTTCGCCGACGAGCTGTTTCTGGCACGCTACTGCTCCTGCCCGGCATTCAGCGGTTCGCAGCGCGGCTACGGTTCCTACCGGACCTTCGACTACCACAACAGTCCGAAATACCGCAGCTTCGACGATGACGACGACTACGATTACGTCGACGACTACGACGATTTCGGCTCCGGCAGCACGTACGGCCACGTCAACGATGATGACGACTCGGCTTCCTCCACCAGCCGCCGGTACACCGGCATGTGCAAGCACGTAGCCGCCATGCTGCTGCTGTTCCTGCAACAGCCGGAACGATTCCGGGGATTCCACGCCGCAGCCGCAACACCCCGGGCCCTCGCCGACTACATGCGCTCCCTCGATGCGAAAAGCAACAACGCCGGCGAGAACGCCCAACTCGACGTGCTGAAACGAATCATCAACGCGAAAAGCCGATTGATCGAGGAACAACGTGGCGCCTCCGGACAGGGAGCCGCCAAACCGAAACGCAAATCAAGCGCGCCGGTCGACGTCAAACCGGGAAGCGTGTACCTCGAGCCCACGCTGATCAACGGCCATGACGCCCTGCGCCTGTCCCTGCGCATCGGATGCGGCGACGCCGACTATGCGCTCAAAAACATCTCAAGATTCGTGGCCGACATGCGGACGGGAACATACGAGTCATATGGCAAAAAACTCGCGTTCACCCACACTCCGGACATGCTCGACCCCTTCTCGCTGAAGCTATACCGCTTCCTGCAGCAGGTGATCGCATCCAGAACGGCGGCCCAACTGCAAAACGGATACTATTACGGCGAAGCGGTACGCGTCGACCGTGAACTCGTCCTCACCGATTGGGAGGCATGCGACCTGCTCGACCTGTTCCACGCCGTGACACAGGACGAATACAAGGAACACGAGTCGAAGGCCCGCGGTTTCCTGCGCACGTCGGACGGTGACGCTGAGACGATTGCTTATCGAGGATTTCCAACGCACCAAGGAATCCGGGCCAAGCCGCATCCACATGGCCAACGAAGGAGGCGAGCCGTTCGGCCTTGACATTGTCGAAGGCGACCCCACCTTCACGTTCAAGGCGTCCTACGTGCATGAGGGCACCGCGTCGGGCGTGCGCATCACATCGAACCAAAGCATCTCCGATGTCATCAACGGACGCAACGGCTTCTACGTTTTCAGCCGCGAACGTCCCGACGATTCCACGGCGACGGACAGGATAGGCATCGACGGGCTCTTCCGCTGCACCGATAAACTGCGCCCGGCATTGCAGGTGCTGCCTGACCTGTGTTCCGACGATCCGGACGGCGTGTTCATCGCCGAAAACGACTGGCCCATGTTCGCCCGAACCATCGTGCCGAAACTCACCGAAGCGGGCATCGGATTCGACATTCCGCAGGAAGTGACCGAAGCGGTGGGAACCGAATGCCGGATCGAATTCTATCTGGACCGCGATTTGTACGGCATCACCTGCGAAGCGGTGGCGAAATACGGCGACTTCACCTTCCAACTGGTGCCCACCGCCAAAGAACTGCGCGGCGTGATCAACCCCGATTCACGTTCAAGAGCCTCGCAGGTCAAACGCGACCTGTCACGGGAATCGTTCGCCGTGCAGGTGGTACGCCAGCTGTGCCCTACATGGAGCTCCATCGACGTGGCACGCGTCAAAGAAGAGGATGAGCAGGCTATCCTGCTCATGCTCACCGACGGCGTGCAGATCCTCAAATCGGTGGGCCAGGTCTTCTCCACGGCGGCATTCGATGGCATGATGCAGCCCAACCCGCCATCGGTGAAGGTCGGCTTGTCCATCGACTCGAACCTCGTTGAAATCTCACCGATCGCCGACGAGGTGCCGATGAACGAAGTCGGCGCGCTGCTTGACTCCTACCGCAGAAAACGCCGCTACCATCGGCTCAAGAACGGCACGTTCGTGGATTTGAAGGAAGCCGACCTGCATGAGCTCGACCAAGTGTCCACGGACCTCGACCTGAGTGAAAAACAGCTCGACTCCGGCATCATCAAAATCCCCGGATACCAAGCGTTCCTGCTGGACTCCCAAGTGGACGACGAAGGCAAAAGCGCCTCGTTCGTGGACTATGTCAACGATGTGAAGATCGTCGATCCGAAACGCTACGAAGTGCCCGAACGGCTCAAAACCGTGCTCCGCCCATACCAGGTGGAGGGCTTCCAATGGCTGTCCACCCTGTGGGACAAGGCTTCGGCGGCATCCTCGCCGACGAGATGGCCTCGGCAAATCCGTGCAGCTGCTCTCGCTCATCGAAGCGCGCAAAGGAAACGGTCCGTCACTCATCGTCTGCCCGGCATCGCTCGTCTACAACTGGGCCGCGGAATGCGAGAAATTCGCGGGCGATCTGACGGTGGAAGTCGTCGCCGGTACGAAAGCGCAGCGACGCAAGGCCATCGCGACGGTGGCCGCGCAATCGCAGGAGAACGACGGTGCTACGACGAATGGCGCCACGACGTACGACGGCACCGACGTGGTGATCACCTCCTACGATCTGCTGCGTCGCGACGTGGACGATTACGCAGCCTGCCATTTCGCGCTGATGGCGCTCGACGAGGCGCAATACATCAAAAACCATGCCACAAAGGTGGCCAAATCGGTCAAACAGGTCACGGCCGACCATCGCTTCGCTCTGACCGGCACGCCAATCGAAAACCGGTTGAGCGAACTGTGGAGCATTTTCGACTTCCTCATGCCCGGACTGCTCGGCACCTATACGAAATTCCGCGAAAAATACGAGCAGCCGATCATGCTCCCGGTCCGGAACATTCCGTCATGGCCGACAAACTGCAGGCATTGGTGGGACTGTTCATCAAACGCCGTCTGAAAAAAGACGTGCTCACCGACCTGCCCGACAAATTCGAGAACGTGCTCACCGTCAAACTGGAAGGAGAGCAGCGCAAACTGTACGCCGCACACGAACAGCGGCTACGCGCCACGCTCACCAAGGCGTCGGACGCGACTTCAACACCAAGAAGATCCGCATCCTCGCCGAATTCACCTTGCTGCGCGAAATCTGCTGCGATCCAAGACTCGTATACGCCGACGCGAAGAACGCCTCCGCCAAACTCGACGCCATCGCCGAACTCGTGGCCACATGCATGGGCGAAGGCAAAAAAGGTCCTCGTGTTCTCGCAATTCACCTCGTTCCTCGAACTCATCGGCGCCAGACTCGCCGAACAAGGCGTGGAATACTACACCATCACCGGCGAGACGCCGAAGAAACGCCGTGTGGAACTGGTCGACGAATTCAACGGCAACGACGTGCCCGTATTCCTCATCTCGCTCAAAGCCGGCAACACGGGCCTGAACCTCGTGGGCGCATCCGTGGTGGTGCACGCGATCCATGGTGGAACGCCGCCGCGCAGAACCAGGCAACCGACCGCGCGCACCGTATCGGCCAAACCCAGGACGTGAACGTATACCAGATCGTGGCCAAAGACACCATCGAGGAACGCATTCTGAAACTGCAGGAAAAGAAAAACGAGCTGGCGCGCCAATTCACCGACGGCACCGCATCCGGCGGCGTCGGCACGCTCAGCAAGGACGATCTGCTCGGCCTGCTGTCATAACATGCCCGCTGTCGCGGCGTGCGCAGACTGCGTTCCGAATCGCAAGACGAAAACGGAACGCAGGTTGCGCATATCGCATGGCGGGCGTATATATGGACAAGCAAGTTTCAGGGAAGGTGAAAATCCTTACTGGCGGTAACGGCACGACCGGCATTCATAACGGCCCCATACCGAAGCCCGCGACCCGCGAAAGCGGCTGATCCGGTGAGAATCCGGGGCCAACGGTTACAGTCCGGATGGAAGAAACGGAGCTCAACATGAGTGTATCCTCTCCTAGCAATACCTCCAATACCGCAGCTGATCAGGCCGCAGACAAACCGATGACCCGTCCGGACAACGCGCACTCCACAGGCGTCGCCGACTCCGGCCGCTGGTCCACCAAACGCATCGCCATGTACGCGCTGTTCGTGGCGCTGTCCATGGCCGTCAGCTTCATCGAATTCCCGATCATCCCAGGCGTGCAGTGGCTCAAATACGACCCATCCGGCATCGTCTGCCTCGTCGCGGGCTTCGCGTTCGGACCGGCCGCAGCCGTCATCGTCAGCGTGCTCGGCTTCGTGCCGCACCTGTTCACCAACCCATGGGGCACCCTGATGGCCGTGCTCGTGGCATTGGCCCTGTCCGTGCCGGCATCGCTCATCTACAAAAAGAACAAGACGCGCAAGGGCGCGCTGATCGGCATCATCGTCGGCGCTGTCGTGGCGCTCGCCGTCGCCATCGTCGGCAACATCATCGTCACGCCGTTCTACGCGCACATGACCACCGCGCAGGTCGTGGCGCTTATAGTGCCGGCGCTCCTGCCGTTCAACGCGTTGAAGTTCACCATCCACGGCGTGGTCACGTTCCTGATCTACAAGCCGATCTCCAACCTGCTGAACCGTTGAGCTTCGTTTGTTCCCATTGAAATGAACATGGAGGGACCGTCCGCATCCACCGGAGGGTTCCTCCGTCTTGTTTTCCCCGAGAATTCCATACAGTGCTGGTGAAGGAAGATTTTATGGTTACGACCAATGCGCCGATCATAACGCTACGCGATGTGCGATTCACCTATGATGGCGGCGCGACATGGGCGCTTGACGGTGTGAGCCTTGACATCCGCCGTGGCGAACGCATCTGTCTGACGGGGCCGAACGGTTCGGGCAAATCCACGCTGTCACGTGTCATCGCCGGACTGGTGGCTCCCGATGAGGGATATGTCGCATTGTCAGGCAATGTGGTGTTCGACGAGTCCGGCGCGCACGCCGACGAGTATCGAACCGCCCGTTGCGGCATAGGCGCGGTGTTCCAGCATCCCGAAGACCAAATCGTCACCACCGTCACCGAAGACGACGTGGCGTTCGGACCGGAGAATCTTGCGATTGAGCATGATGAGATCGGCCTGCGCATCTCCGGTTCGCTGGACGCCGTGGATATGAGCGACTATCGCGCTTCCAACCCGACGCGCATGAGCGGCGGCCAACAACAACGCATCGCCATCGCCGGCATGCTGGCGATGGATTCCGATGTGCTCGTGCTCGACGAGCCGACCGCCATGCTCGACCCGCAAGGCGCGCCGACATCATGCGGGTGCTGGACGAACTCCAGGACCGCGGCACCACCATCATTCTCGTCACGCACCATGCGGACGAGTTGGAACATGCCGACCGTGTGATTCAGCTGGAAGCAGGCCACATCGTAGGCGATGGCCCTGCCGACGAGCGGCTTCGGATGCCGGTTCAATCGGTGGGCCTGCCGAAACGCATTGATGATGAGTCCGCCGAAACGCTCATCGAAGCACGCGACATATCGTATCGTTACGTGGACGCCGAACGTGACGTGTTCAACCACCTGTCGTTCAGCATCGGCAAAGGCGAGACAGTGGCGTTGATGGGACGCAATGGCGCCGGCAAAACCACATTGGCGCGCATGCTGTGCGCGTTGGAGAAACCCACGACAGGCTCGATCGTCATCGACGGCATCGCCGTGGCCACTGCGAAGGCGAACGGCGGAACGAAGCCCCTCAATCGCAAAAACCGTACGAGCTGCGCCGTACGGTCGGCTACGTCATGCAGCATCCGGAACGGCAGCTGTTCGCCGACACCGTGGCCGAAGACGTCGCATACGGCCTTCCAACCTGGGATTGGATACGTCCGAGGCGATGGAACGCGCCATGCAGGCCATGCGGCTGCTACATATCGAACATCTGCGAGACCGTTCGCCGTTCGACCTGTCGGGCGGCCAGCAGCGACTGGTGGCGATCGCCGGCGTGATTGCATGCGAGCCGAAAGCGTTGATTCTGGACGAGCCGACCGCAGGTCTTGACGAGGAGGCCGCCGCACGCGTGCACGGGCTCATCCACGGGCTCAAATCACGCGGCGTGACCATACTGCTCATCTCGCATTCGCAGGATGAAGTGGACGAGCTTGCCGACCGTACCATCATATTGGGCAAGCCGGCGAAACGTGCGGACTCTAAGGAATCCACGGAATCCACAGTGAAAGCCACCTGCGAAGAGGAGCCGGATGCGGAACCATCCGTGGACGCCGCCGGCTCGGACACCGCGACCGTGGGGGAGCGGCGGACCCTGTTGGAACGCCTCGATCCGCGCGTGGGCATGCTGTCCGCATTGGCGCTCATGTTCTCCGCGTTCGCCATCGGCTCATTCTGGCAATTGCTGCTTGCCGTGGTGTTCACCGGCGTGATCGCCGCGGCCGGACGCATCAATGTAGGCCGATTGGCCGCTTCCGTGCGTGTGTTCCTGGCATTGTTCGTTTTCTGCGGCCTGCTGAACATCTTCTTCGTGCGCACCGGCACCACGGTGGCGAGCCTCGGGCCGATTCCCATCACCGATGACGGCATCCGCATCGCCCTACTCTACGCATGTCGGTTCGCCGTGGTCATCGTCATCGGAGCGATGTTCCTTGCCTCCACCACACCGACCGCCATGACCGACGCGTTCGAATCGCTGCTGTCACCGTTCGCCAGATTCGGTCTGCACACGCAGGAGACGGCATTGGTGATGAGCCTCGCCCTGCGTTTCCTACCGACGCTTGGTGTGGAAACGAAAGCAATCATCGACGCGCAGTCGGCGCGCGGCGGGAGCGTCGAAACAGGTTCGTTCGTAGTACGCATTAAAGCATGGTGGCGGTCGTCGTGCCGGTCTTCGCCGCAGCCATCCGCCACGCCGACAACCTGAGCCTCGCCTTGGACGCGCGCTGCTATGAGGAAGGTGCGACGCGCACGCATTGGCGTGTCATGCGCGTCACCGGCATGGACGTGGCCGTGGCGATCGTGGTGCTCGTCTATCTCGTCGCACTGGTCGTGCTGGGCGTGCTGTTATGACCGGTGCGTTGCGGGCGGATGGGCAAATACCGTCCTCACGCTAGGCTTGAGCGGGTATTTGTAGATAGGAATGGAACACATATGGCACTTACCAAAAAGCAGGTCAAGCAGCTGCGCGGCCTGGCCACCAAACTCAATCCGCTCATCCAGGTCGGCAAGAACGATCTGAGCGAAAACGCCGTCAAACAGGCGGACGAGACCATCGAGAAGCGCGAGCTCATCAAATGCTCCGTGCTCGACGGTTCCGGTCTGACCGCCAAGGAGGCCGGCGAAGGTCTCGCCGAACAGCTTGGCGCGGAACTCGTGCAGGTCATCGGCAACCGTTTCGTGCTCTACCGTCGTTCCCAGCGTGACGACGTGGAGCACATTCGTCTCGTGCGCGAATAGCGAGCCGAACGTTATATGAGAAGCGGCCCGCCCTCCGGAACCAATCGGAAGGCGGGCCGCTTCATATGGAAATAAACAATCGGAAGAGAGCGTGCCGGAGAATCAGCTCTCCTGATCCCATTCGGCTTCCACGTGTACTGCATGTCGTACGCGCTGGACCAGAACATGTACTCGTTCTCAACGCCGGTCACAAAAATATCGACCAGCTCCTGCTTACGTTCCTCGCTCACCTCGGCGGCGAGTTTTTCGATATGCTCGATCAGCCAAGCCGAACCCTGCCAGAACTCGTCGGTCTTGTACATGTCCACCCAGCTCTTGTACTGGTTCACATCGAGCGTGTCGGCGAATTCATGGGCAAGACGATATCCGTAATCCGCATACACCCAGGCGCAGGGGAGCACGGCCACGAGAATGTCGAGGATGTCCTTGCCATAGGCGATGGAAAGGATGTTCGACGTGTACGCGCGGGCGAACGCCGACTGGCGCACGTTGTTCATCTGCTCGTCGGTGATGCCGTAGCTGGCCAGATACGTGCGGTGCACGGTCGACTCCACATTCAACGCGCCGTTCTGCACGTTGAGCATGAACGCCATGATCTCAGGATCGTCTGTTTTGGCCAGTCCCAAAGCATGCACTCTGGCGTAGTCGTTAAGATAACGGAAATCCTGCAGCAGATAGAACGCGAACTTCTCGCGCGGCAGAGTGCCTTCGCCCAGTTCGCGGATGAACGGCTGCCTGTAGCCTTCCTCCCATACGAGGTCGGCGGCTTTGCGCAGCCGCTGCGCGAATGGGGGAAGATTGGTTCGCGTGACGCCCTTCGAAGCGTCGAACGCGGAATCGGAATTGGTTACGGAAATCACATCAGCCATATGGCCATGCCTCCCTACGCTGGTGTCAACCATCAGGTTCAAAGGTTCGGACGTCCACGCCCATCTCAATCCGTCATACGGATTCCCCTGCATACGCGGTTCATTATGGCAAACAAGTTCGTGCCGTGCAAGGTTCTGTCCATATTTGTCGCGGATTATGCCCGTGCTCGGCTCCATATCGAACATGGCCGATGTGTGGTTGAGGGCCGGTGCAAGAATGGAACGTATGACTGAAAAGCAAGTTGCGAAGAAGACCATCGAAAAGCTGGCTATCGTCGTGGTGACCTACAAGCGCCAGCAGCTGCTCGCCACCCTGTTCGAATCCATCGAGAAGCTTACCGTCGCCCCGTGGCGCATCATCGTCGTGGACAACGAGCACAGCGACAAGACCCATGGCATGGTCGAAGAATTCAGCGCCAAACTCACCGCGCAGTGGGGCACCACCGTGGCCGACCTGTCCGGCAACGAGAACCGCGTGGTCTACGCGCCGCAGACCGACAACCTCGGTGGTGCGGGCGGTTTCTCCGCAGGCGTGAAGAAGGCGTACGAGCTGGGTGCCGAATGGTTCTGGGTCATGGACGACGACGTCGCCGTCATGCCGGAAGGCATCGAGCGCTTGGCCAAGTGGACCGATCGGCACGACGTGATTCAGGGAAGCCGCTACGACTATGATGGCGGTCCGTTCTACTGGCAGTACGATTTCATCGTCCCGCTCGGCATTCCGAACCCGATCGCACCGGCTGCGTTCGGCCCGGCTGGCTATCGCGTGATGGACACGTTGTGCTTCGAAGGCGGCCTGTTCCGCCGCAACATCGTCGAGAAGATCGGTCTGCCCGACCCGCGTTTCTTCATCTATTGGGACGACACGATGTACGGCTATCGTGCCAGCAAGGTCACCAATCCGATCGTCGTGCCCGACGTGGTGCTGCGCCGTACGCGCGAGATCGGCAATTGGGACATCGCCGGCGTGCGCCAGCTCAACTCCACTTCCGACATGAACCGCTACCACATCATGCGCAACCGCGGCTACATGGCCCGATACTTCATGACGTACGGCGATTACCGTCCGCTGTTGTTCGGCCTGGGTACGGTGCTGACCGCGGTCAAGGAAGTGATTCGACTGACGATGGTGGACCGCGAGCATTTCAAGACCGGCATCGTTCAGATCGCCAAGGGATGGTGGGATTCGCGCAAGCTGCTGCATGATCCGGAATGGCAGCCGATGCCGCCGCTGAAGTAACACCGTGGCCCACGCGTTTCCCAACGCGCGGCGATCACGCGATTGACGATTCGTCCCACGTCGGAGCCTCTACCGACGTGGGACGAATCGTTTGCAAAACAGACGATGAAATATTTACTCGGTTAAGTATTACAATTTGTGCAATCGTTCTCACCATTTGTGCATGTCGCGCGCGATTTTGGGCATGTTGCGAGTTACCATAATACGTACCGGTTCGAATACACCCATAACATACCTTGATAGAGAGGTTGAAGATGATTGAGACTGCACAGGCATTCGGCGTTGACATTGGTGGCTCCGGCATTAAGGCCGCCCCGGTTAACCTCGAGAAGGGCGAGTTCGCCGAACCGCGTCTGAAGATCCTCACCCCGGAGGTGTCCACTCCGAAGGCCGTCGGCGAAATCGTTCGCCAGCAGCTCGAGCATTTCGAGGTTCCGGAGTCCGCTCCGGTCGGCATCGCCTTCCCGGCTCCGATTCATGTGGGCGAGAAGCTTGGCTACATGGCCAACCTGGACCAGTCCTGGGTCGGCGTGGACGTCACCGAAGTGTTCTCCGAAGCTTGCGGTCGTCCGGTCACCGTGGTGAACGACGCTGACGCCGCCGGTCTTGCCGAGCAGCAGTTCGGCGCCGCGAAGGGCCAGGATGCCTCGTCATCGCCACCACGCTGGGCACTGGCATCGGCACCGCACTGATTTTCAACGGCGAGCTCATTCCGAACACCGAGCTCGGCCATCTGGAACTGCTCAAGGGCAAGGGCGACGCGGAGAAGTACGCCGCATCCTCCATCCGCGAGAAGCTCGACATGGGCTACAAGAAGTGGGCGAAGCGCCTGACCAAGTACTACTCCCTCATGGAGTTCTACTTCGACCCGCAGCTGTTCGTCGTCGGCGGTGGCGTGTCCCGCGTCTCCGAGAAGTTCCTGCCGTACATCGACATCAAGACCCCGATCGTCGCAGCCAAGCTGCACAACGAGGCCGGCATCATCGGCGCCGCATACTACGCGAGCACCAAGCAGAAGTGATGTGTTGACCGATTAGGTTGTCACAAGGCCGTCCGACGAATCGGACGGCCTTTTTCGTTGTTCCATGTGCCGCAGATGGAAGACGGCAGTCCATGGAGTAGGGTGGAGAGCATGCGTTTTTCCTCAAGAGTCGACATCAGTGAGCTCAATCCCATCGCCAAGGCGGAAGCCACCGCCAAAACAGCCGGCAGACCGCTCGGCAAGCTCAACGACTCCAATCCGACACGGCACGCGCTGGCTCCGGATCTTGTGCCGGACATCTACTCCGCCGACCCGCGCGGCCAACGCTACGCGCGTGAGGCGCTGGCCGCGTTCCTTGACATGCAGGAAATCGGCCATTGCTCGCCGGACGACCTGTACATCCTCAGTTCAACTTCCGAAGCCTACTCGTGGCTTATCAAACTGCTGTGTGATGCCGGTGACGCCGTGCTCGCACCGAAACCCGGCTATCCGCTCATCGAATCGATCGCACGCCTCGAATGCGTCGACATGATCGAATACCAGCAACGATTCGACGGCTCCTGGTACATCGACGTGGCCGAACTGAAAACCGCGCTGGAAGGCCCGGACGGCAATCGCATCCGCGCGCTGGTGCTCATCAACCCCAACAATCCGACCGGTTCGTACGTCAAACCGTCGGAACGCGAGGCGATCGTCCGCCTGTGCCGGGACCACGACGTGGCCATCATCGCCGACGAAGTGTTCTACGATTACGATTTGGAACCATTCGAAGGCAATACACGACTCGCGGGGGAGCGTGGCGCGCTCACATTCGCGTTGGACGGTTTTTCGAAAATGCTCGCCGCACCGCATGCCAAAGTCGGCTGGATCCAAGTGTCCGGACCGGCAGAAGACGTGACGGAAGCCAAGCGTCGTCTCGACGTGATCGCCGACGACTATCTGCCCATGAGCGAGATCGTCGCAAAACGAATTCCCGCACTGCTTGAAGCGGCGCCATCGCAGACCGCGCGCGTGCAGGAACGTGTGCGCGGCAATCTCAAAGCACTGCATGCCATGCTCGACGTGGACGAGCAAGGTCTCGTCAGCGTATTGCGTGCCGAAGGCGGATGGAACGTACTGCTGCGCGTGCCCAGCGTGCTCGACGAGAACGAGCTGGTGCTGCACATGATCGAACGCCACGGCGTATCCGGACAGCCCGGCTACTTCTTCGACATGACCTCCAACGGCTATCTGGCCATCTCACTACTGCCCGAACCGGACGATTTCCGGCATAACGTGTACGTGGTGATCGACACCGTCAACGAACTGATCGGCTGAACGGACTGCCGAGTCCGAAATCTCTTCTACGCCCTGTCGCCCTTCGCCGCCTCATACTTCGAACGAACCAAATCCGTGTAAAAATCGACCGCCTCACGAGGCGCGCCGTCGAACACCACACGATGGTCGTCGACAACGAGCACGCGGCCGATCGCATATTCCGGACGGACGATCAGATCCGTGTCATGCGTGGCGAACACCACCTGCTTGTCATAGCTGAACAGGGCCTTCGCCACGCGCGCCGACGCCACCTCGTCCAATCCCTTGGTCGGCTCGTCGGCGACGATCGCAGCGGGGGAGAAGCTCAACGCGGCCGCGATCGCCAGCAGATGCCGCTTCTCGCTATCCAAAGCGGAGGCCGGCTCGCGGGCCACGGAAGTCAGATCGAAATGCGCGAACAGATTGCCGATGATCGCCTGACGTTCGCTTTCCGGCACCTTGTGCTTCTTCAACGGCAGGTCGATCGCCTCACGAATCGAAGCCGCCTTGTAGTAGCGTTCGGAATCTCTTCGCGCCGCACGCGGCCGACCAGATCCTCGACATGCTTCAGATCGCGTTTCACGGCGGGGTCGTATGCGGTACCGTCCGCTTCGATGCGGACCGTTCCGGACGTGGCGGCCAACGCTCCGTCCAGCAACTTCAGCAGCGTGGTCTTGCCTGCGCCGTTCAAGCCGATTATCGCCACACGCTTGCTGTCAGGTGTGATATCAAGCGTGGTGGCCTCCAAGCCGATATTGCCGTCCTCGTACATGTGGGCGGCCTGGCCGAGATGGAACGTGACGGACGAAGCCGGTGTGGAACGTTTACCGGCGAACAGCGAATCGAAGAAACCCATACCGCCGATTGTAACGAACCGCAGGCGCAACCGCGCGCAGGTTCACCGGCAGTTCATCCGAATCGTCCGTGCCCGCATGCGTGGCGGACGCCTTGTAATCGGCGAACAGGCTGCCGAAATCCAACAGTCGCGTCACACTGCTGGTTTCGGCATCGAGTTTGACGACCTGGTCCTGCACGGCGTTGTCGTCGCGGCCCAGTTCGGTGGTGAGCAGCACGATGTCGCCTTTGGCACCCGACGTGCGGCCCGAGGATGGTTGCGTGGCGGCGAAAGCGGTTTCATGGTTGGCGATCCCCGGAACATAACTCAAAGCAACAATGATGACAATCGTTATGATTGCCGATGAAACTCAGAGCAAACCGGAAAAACTGCTATATGAATCAGGAAAGAAACCTGAATTTTTACTGGATGTAGCTTATGTCGGACGTCAACCCAACATGAACCAGGACTGCACGTCGAGATAGAGGGCGGGATTGTTGCGCAACATCTCATCGTCACGCCCGGGCAGGAACAACGACATCAGCGCGACAACCAGCGTGAACAGCAGCAGCGCGAGGAATCCGGCACGACATACCCAACGCAGACGCGGCTTGCCGCAATCAAGTACGATCAGCAACGAAGGCAACGCGGCCAAGGCAAACAGCCATCCGAAATCGGCGATGTACCGCCATCCCAAACCAGCCATGCGGGAGTCAATCACCACAAGCAGCAATCCCAATGCCAGGCTGGATGTCAACAACAGCCATGTGTTCGTGCGCCCGGCCTTGCGCATACGCCGGTAGAGGAACGGGCAGGCCAGCGCGGCCAACGTCAACGGAGCTATCGTGAATAAGCCGCCAGGCATTGCCTCGGTAAATCCCCAAGTGGGAAGAGGCGCCGGATTGACGGCGAGGAACGGAAACGCATCCGTGAACCGCAACGGCAGGAACAGGTAATATGCGACGGTCAGCGCAAGATTCGACAATGGCTGCCGATAACTGGTCATATCCGTGACCGTCATCTGATATGAGGTGCCGAAGTCGAGCGGTGATCCGAACCGGACCACGTTGTACGCCAGCAGAGGAACGATCACAATCAACGCGGGAAGCAATGCGGCCAACGGCGCGCGCATCAGACGCCAGACCGACATATGGGGAAGGGAGGAATCATTGGAGGCGTGACGGAAAATCGACTGAATCTGCGGCCAGAATATTACGAAAGCCAGCAACGCCACGAGAATGAACTGCGGACGGCACCCCAGATTGGCCGCAATGCACATCGAGCCTGCAGCCAGATGGGGCAACGACAACGACTGCGTGCCATCAACCTCACGAATCCGATCGCCTGACACCGGCACCCGCTTGGCGGCGCCCAACCACAGCCACAATCCCAACACGCTCAGAAACAGGGAGGCGGCGATCGGCACCGAATAGAAATTCGTCCGATACCACAGATACAAACCATTGGAAGCCAACAGCATGAACACGCACAGCATACTGACCGCAGCCAACGGCGCATTCGGACGAATTCGGGATATCACACGAATCACTAGCAGACATCCGAATACCAGAAAACCAAGCATCAGCAGCGGCACGGCCGCACCGCAGGGCATCATCAGCCGCCATCGACGAACAACGATGTGACCGCCCGATACGGCAGGAACAACAACAACGCGGGAACCACACCGAAATACGAATACCAGTGCCCCTGATAGAACGCGTAATCCCAATACACTGGCTTACGCCATCGGCAAGCAACCGCTGCCGGGTGGCCACATCATACGGATCCGCCGCGTCACGCAACGCATCCGGCACATCCAAATCCAACCACGCGTGACCATCAAGCAGCGCCCTTGCCACGTAATCGTACTGGTCGAAATCATACGTGTACGTGCCTTTCGTATGGAAGCTCAACGGAGCCGCCTCCACCAGCTGCCACACCACAACGGCACAAGTGACCACAACAGGCACCGCCAGCAGCGCCCCCAGCCACGCACGCTGCCTCACACTCGTCGTATCCAACGGCATCCGCCACAACCGCGAACCAGGCCTCCACACCAGTACCATCGCCAACACGGCCACCATCACGCCGATACGCAACGGATTCAACGCGAACGGTACACGCACATTCGCACGCACCGCATCAAACGGAATCAGCGAACCCTTCGGCTCGACAATCCGCACGCACACCGAACCACCTGCAGCCGCCGCATGCACATACAGCGAACGCGGCGAAGACACCGACACCGAACTGACCGTACCGGCCCTGCGATTGACATCAGGACGGACACGAACCGTGCGCAACACCTGCTCCGATTGTCTGGCTGCCTTATCCAACGCCTTCGAAGACACCGTCCATACGAACATATTCCGACGAGCCATCCGCATCGACCTGCATATATGCCTGCGTCGGATCGGTGACCTTCAACAACCCCTCGTCAGTACGTTCGAGCCCAGGGCCCAGCACGTTGTACGCGGCGGCGGAATCACCCGATGCGGTCAAGGAACGCCAAAACGGCATATTGCACAACACGCACTCGACCGCCACCATCACCGCGAAAGCGACTACAATGGCTGCGCACATACGACGACGTGCCTGAAAACGCTGCTTCGAAAAAGTCACGTCATTATTCTAATAGCTTCATGTCGCATTGGATTGAAAGAATGGCACACATGTCTCACCGCACACCATCAGACCCGGCCAGCCAACCGGAACATAACCGGACCATGCTCGAACGCGTCAGGCAAAATGTGCGGCGACTCGTCAACCAGGCCACGCCGCGCCACATCCACGCCAACCCCTTCGGCAAGGCGCTTGACAAGCCCGACGACATCGTCGACGAACTGACCCGCAACGCCATCCGGCTTAATCCGCTCATCAAACGACACATCATCGACGGATTCGAAGGCGTGCCCGGAGGATTCCGCCTCGGATGGGCCCAACTGCCGCAGACCCACGGCCATGCCTTCTCCATCGGATTGTTCACCGACAGCGACCACTTCGCCCAAATCGCGCTCGCGGACGGCAAAGCGCGTGTCTTCGCCGGCACCGATCCGGACATGGACACGCAGGAACTCGAACCGCGGTTCGTCTTCGTCAAAGAGGAAACCCTTACGTTGGCGGACGGTCCAAGACTCGGCCATGCGGCCAGCCGCAATCCGAAAACGGTGCGCGCCACGCAAGGCGGCGTCGTGGGACGCATGCCGGGCGGTCGCATGATGTGGCTCGCCTCATGGCTCAAAACCGGCAGCCGTTACACGCTTGAGCAAATGCGCGCCAACCTGCCAGCGAATATGCGGTTCGACCTCGAATATCGGGACGCCATCACCATCGCGTTCTTCGCCGCCTACATGCTGCCACAGATGAACGGCCTGCTCGTCGGTTTCGGTTCCGGCAACATTTTCCGCAGGCTCAACCGCGAAGCGCCCATAGGCGCCATCCGACGGTCCATCAGAGACACCATGAGCGCCCGGTCGCATGGCATGCGCGCCTCCGGCCTGGAAGACTACTTCGCCGATCTGATGCGCGAAGCCCACGCGCTCGATACCGATCAAGGGCTCGAAGCTGTGCACGGAGCGGAACCGCTGCACCTGTACACATCCAGCTATTCCGGATGCTACTTCTTCGCATGGGATTCCTCCCTGCCGTTCTCGGCAGTGCTGTGCGCCCTCAACATCGAGGCAACCTCAACCGCTTCGCCGCCGTCAGCTCATGGCTGGAACGTAACGCACGCATCGGCGCTCTCCCCACGGAGAACACGGTGACGCGTGCCGAAGCCGCGCAGATCGACTTCGCCCTGCTGGAGAATCCGGCGCTGATCGCGTTGAAACCGGACGACCGGTTCGGCGCGATCCTCGACCGAACCGGGAAGACGGCATCCAGGCCGCCAGCCGACTGGCGGATATCGCGGCCGACTTCCGGCGTGAAGTCGCCGAATCAACCAAGGACAACGTGTTGGAAGGCGATTCCGGCGCCGACGGAGGTTCCGAATGGGTGTACCGGCAGACCATGTCCCGTCTGCTGCGCAGCCTGCGCCTGCCATACCGTTTCGACGTTGACTTCCGGTGCGACCTCAGCGACGGCGAAGTCGCAATCGGCTTCACTTCTGCTGGAGTGTCCATGATGCCGTTCACCCGATACGACGTATCGCGCCGCGCGTGGATCGACCTGACCGACGTCGAACGCACGCGTATGAGCGTCGATTACAATCTGCGCGTCGGACTCATGATGGCCGCGCTGAGCTTCGGAGCCGATCCGAATGTCAAACGCGTGTCGATGCACATCGATTCGATTGGTCTGGAAGAGGCCGTAGCCGAACAGGATTCCGCCATCAGCGAGTTGATGAGCGAGGCGTTAAGCGCCTTCGAACGCATCCGTACCGGAGACATGAGGCCATCCGGATCCAAAGCCGCTCCAAAGGACGGCGACTACCATGGCGATCCGGCTCGGCCCGTCACTCCGAGAACCACCGATATCTCATCCGAATCAATCGATTCCGACGATTCGGCTGGCTCGGATAGCGTTGGCACTGGAGACGATACGGTGGACGGCCAGTTCGAAGACCTGATGAAAAACATCGACTTCGACGAAATGGCGTTCGCGGTACCGGACGGACACGCCGACGATGACGACGCCTCCATGCGGGACGACGCCAGCGACAAAACGGAGTACGACACCTACCTCGATGATGATGACGACGATCCGATGGCGCAGCTGCGCAAAAACCCGACCGTACGCAACTTGGTGACCGTCACCTTCACCCGCGACGAGTTCCTGAAGCGGCTCGACACTGACGGATTGGCCCATCCAACCGCCACATACCGCATGTTCGACGCCGAAATGGACGTGGACGGCAAAGGCGCTCTCAAACCCATCGACGCGGCCTTCGACCTTCGTGACAGCCGATTCTCACCGGCGGGAAGCCAAGAAGAACCCGAACTGTCCGACATTTGTTTTGATGACGGCACGGCGCAGTTGTTCGGCTGTGAGAACATGATGGGCCTGTCCATCCAGCGTGTCGACCTGTTGCAGCGCGCCGTGGGGGAGTTCCATCGTCTTGCGCAAAGCGACGGACTCGAATCGGTGGCCAAAGCCAAACAGGCCATGGACATCATCAATTCCATATCCGATCCGGAATTGACCGAATTGGCGCCGCAGGCACCAGCGCGCTGATCGACGGCGAAGACACGCCCGACTTCTCATTCGAACTGGCACAATCCCTCGATGACGAACGTCTGAAGGCACGAGACATGC
>ENA-OQIM01000210-OQIM01000210.1-human-gut-metagenome-genome-assembly--contig:-NODE-210-length-21032-cov-1.657929_pt1 | contig 21032 bp, 27 predicted proteins | sample MGYA00242579_ERZ504744 | MGnify/ENA primary metagenome ERZ504744 (study PRJEB26092, sample SAMD00036441) | human gut metagenome | host: Homo sapiens | study: EMG produced TPA metagenomics assembly of...
CGTTGTTCTGCCCAGCCTCGGTGGATAGGGGGAATAGGGCGAGCCATTTTTGGGTGATGATTCTTTCCAGTTTTTCTTCGTTGCTTGCGCTCTCATCCCATTTTACACTTAATTTATTTACAGCCGGGGTACTTAATTCGGCTTTGATGGGATCTGTATAGTCTATTTGGGTGCTTGTTCCATTGATGTAGCGTCTACTGCTCCTTCCGGATATTCTTTGATTCCGGCATAAGCCCCCCGATAAGCTAATTCATTAGTCATGGAAACACGGATTCCATTTTCATATAGGTTCTTTACACTTTCACTGCCAATATCCCATCTTAATTTTGCTTCAGCCAATAGGAAATAGGCTTCCGCTGCTTTCATGATAGGCAGTGGCATGGAATAAGAGGAACCGTTGTTTCCCTGAATCCAACCGGAGAAGCTACCCCAACTGTTTGGTTTGGCAGGCAGGCCGCTGGCAAAACGGATACCCAGATATTGACTATTGGCGGCTACTGTGGTAGTACCGGCTTCGTTTTTGATATCTCCGGTATTCAGGGTCATATATAATGGTTGGCGCGGATCTTTGGTTCCACTCATAATAGTTACCAGATTGGCATTGAATCCACAATCACCCCAATTGAACATCAGCCACATTTCATTCTCAAGACTTTTATCGATCAGAATATCCTTGTTGACTGTTGCCAAGGTGTTTTGGGCAGCCTCGGTAGCGATTGCCTTAAGGTTCATTCCGGCGTTGCTGGCTTCGGTTTCCCGTTTGGACAGGCGTAACGCCATGCGTAGTTTCATCGTATTGGCTATTTTTACCCATAGGTCTTTGTCGGCCGTTGCACCAACAGTCAAAGGATTTCAATTTGGCTATTTCATCTGCTCTCATGGCACTGATGTCAGTAATGGCTGTACTCAGATCTTCAAGCATGGCTTTATATAGGTCTTTCTGGCTGTCGAACTCGAAATACACTTCGTTTTCGCCCGACAGGATGGAACTGTAAGGTATCGGTCCGTAGGCATCTGTAGTCATCAATGTTCCGTAAGCCTGTACGATACGCATCACGCCTGACAGACCTCTTTCACCACTGGCGTCGCATTGTGCGATGATGCGGCGGGTGTTGTTGAAAATATGGAGATAATAGTTCTCATACATACCGCCACTATGTCCCCGGTTCTCTCCCATATCACCGTTGGTGAAGTTACCGTTGGGAGTCATAAAGTAACCTCCATAAAGGTCAATGGTCAGGTTGGTCCAAAACTGGAACATATTTTGCTGAGGAGGATAACAGTAGGTCATCGGTTCGGTACATTGTGCGGCAAAAGGAAGATCTGCCGGATTTACCTGGATGTTACTGGTATTCAATTTTTCAAAATCGTCTGTGCAGGAAGAGAAGATACTTCCTACGGTCATTGGGAATGCCATTAAAAAGGCGTATGTTAATATCTTATTCCGTTTCATAGTTTCAAGCATTAGAAGTTAAGTTTTAAATTAAGACCAAAACTGCGTGAGGTAGGCAGTGCAAACATATCTACACCTTGTATACCATTGCCTGTACCTGCTGATACGTCCGGATCCATCGGGGCGTCTTTGTGGAAGAAGAACAAGTTGCGGCCGATGATGGCTGCGGTCAGGTTCTTGCCCGCACCTAACAGGTTACGGAAGGTGTAGCCGAAAGTTACTTCGCGAAGGCGTATATTGGTTGCATCATAAACGTAGTTTCTACAGCGTATGGACTGTTGAAGTTATTGTTACCGGTGGTGCGATAGTACTTATCGGCATCAAATTTTACTCCGTCTACTGTAATACCGCCGGCGTCACGGGCTTCACCTGAACGTTTGGACACGCCCCAACCGTCTAGAGCCGCTTCGGTCATACCGATCACTTTTCCACCGAATTTAGCATCAATCAGGAATGATAGTGAGAAGTCCTTGTAGCGGAATGTGTTCGTCCATCCCATATTTACTTTGGCATTCATATTGCTGCGTATTCCAGTTCGTCCATAGAATCACCACTTACGATAGGCTCTCCTTTTTCGTTTTGCAGGGGCTTGCCGTTTTCATCACGCATCAGGTGACGTACATATAAATCTCCGTAGTGGCCGCCTTCTTTCAAGATCACTTTTGCACCTCCGAAATCGGTCAATGTCAGTCCGTTGGGAAGGTCATCTACCAATTCTTTAATCTTATTGTCATTGTAAGAGAAGTTTAGGTTGGTACTCCAACTGAAGTGGTCAGTGAACTGCTCATACCATCCGATGTTGAATTCAAAGCCTTTGTTTTCTACATTACCGGCGTTTACATAACGGTTTCTCAAGCCTGATTCGTAAGGAGCCGCAACGGAGAAGAACTGATTCTTGGTGTTGGTCTTATAATAAGTCAGATTGATATTCAGTCGGTTCTGTAAGAATGTACCGTCAAAACCAATTTCTAAAGAATGAGTTTTTTCCGGCTTCAATGTTCTGAACGGAGCTTTGTCGGGGGGAGTGATAGCACCTTGAGAACCTAGAGAATAGAGCAGATTACTCATGAATACAGGTACGTCATTACCTACGATAGAATAGCTTGCGCGGAATTTGAACAGATCAATGTTCTTACCCATATCTACAAATTTGTTCAGCAGGACACTACCGCCAAAAGAGGGATAAAAGAATGAACAGCTTTCTGTGAAAGCTAATGCCGAAGACCAGTCATTACGTGCTGATATATCAAGGAATATGCCTTCACGATAACCAAGTTGTGCGGTGGCGAATACTGAGTTCAGCCGTTTTTGGGTCATCCAGTTGTCATCTTTGCCCACGGTGGACATATTGCCATAATAGTTGTTCGGAGTAAAGATGTTCGGATAAAAATGTTTCCGGAACCGGGCTGTGAGAACTGGGAGCCCTCACCCCATAGGTCTACATGAGAGGTTTTGGTTTTTGTAAAACTGGAACCTGCGGTAGCAGATAGAGAAAAATCATTGAATGTATGGTTGTAGCTTACCAAGACATCGCCATAAAGTTGGTCACTGAAATAGCGGTTGTCTTTCATGCGTCCCATCGGATAAAGGTTTCCTACGCTGGATGCGTAAGCATTGTGTACCCAGTGTTCTTCTCCTCTTTCGTAACGCATACGTCCTTGGATATTCAGATCTGGAGTTATGTCCCATTTGATGCTTCCGCCAAATTCATAGCGGTTACGGTCAGTGATCGGGGTCTGTCTGTTTAACATCCAATATGGATTACCGAATTGCTGTTGTTGTGTATTTGTCCAGTTTTGGACATAGCAGCCTCTTGCGGGATCATATACCTCGAAGTTCTCTTTATAGCCATTCCAGTCTTCTCCTCTAGGGAAGAGATAAACACCGGTCAGCGGATTCCATAAATAGCCGGCAGCTGCCTGATTGGTGATGTGCTGGTTGGTAAACTTGGCCGTGAAATCAATATGAATGTCTTTCAGAATATTGAAACCTACTTTTGAATTCAATTGTGGCTTCGGTAGTCATTCTGGGGAGTGATACCTTGTGAATAGACATTGGCATAGGAAAAATAAGATTGGATGTTTTCATTACCCCCGCTTAAGGAGATAGAGTTATTCGTTGTAAATCCGGTACGGAAGAATTTTTTTGCATAGTTTGGAGCTTTGCTGCTTAGTTTCTCACCCCAGCTGAAAGTACCGTTGTCGCTCATCCCATAAGTAGTCTGGAATTCGGGTAGCACCATTGGGCTCTCCATTGTGGTGTTGCTGGATACATTAACGGAAACTTTACCCGACTGTGCTGATTTGGTGGTAATCATAATGGCGCCATTGGCTGCTACCGCACCATAAAGTGCTGCTGCCGATGCACCTTTCAGCAAGGTGATTTGGGCGATGTCGTCCGGATTGATTGTAGACATGGCGTCACCACCGTCTCGCTGGCCTCCGTAGTTGCTGTCTACCTGTGAATTGGTGATATTCATCATGACAGGAACTCCGTCTACTACTACTAATGGCTGGTTATTACCGCTGATGGACTTATTGCCACGGAACAGAATCTTGGAAGAACCGCCGGCTCCGGTTGAGTTCGGTGTAATCATCATACCGGCACTTTTACCTTGCAGGGAGTTAATCATATTGACGCTCTTGATGTCATTAACGTCTTTACCTCCTACTGTTTGCGCAGAATAGGTTAGTGTCTCGGATTGTCGTTTAATACCCATTGCCGTCACTACGACTTCACCCAGTGTTTCTGTGTCCGATGTCATTTTTACGTTGATTACTGTACGTCCGTTTACAGGTTCCTCGATGGTTTTCATACTTAAATAGGAGAATACCAGAATGTCTTTGTCGCCGGCTTGCAGGGTATACTTTCCGTCGAGGTCGGTCACTGTTCCGATAGTTGTACCTTTAATTAATACGTTTGCGCCGATCAGAGGTTCGTTAGCGTCTTTATCTATTACAGTACCGCTGACTGTATGCGTTTGTGCATACAATGCTGTTACAAACATTCCCAATAGGAATGTCAGGAAAAAAGTAAAAATTCGTCTCATAAGGTTAGATTTTGAGGTTCGTTCTTAATTAGATTTTTGTTTTTAGATTAAATAATAGGTTTGTTGATAATTGGGTATGTTTACCCAATAGGTTTGATTTGATAATTTTTTCGCATAGGCATTCAGTTTAAGGTTAACTTATCAAGGTTTATTTATTAAGGTTTCTGTTAATCTCTCTTTAAGTCGGTCAACATTATTAATACAAATATCATAACCGGGTTACTAAACAAAAACTTATATTTTTTGTATTTTATCTCATTCTTGTTTTCTTATTTTGAAATAAATACTTATGTTTGTGTAACCTTAAATTAAAAATGACCTATGAACCTTAATGATAACCGCTTAATTATTAAAACCTTGAGGTCAGGGGATCAAAAAGTATTTTCCCTGGTTTATGCTTCTTATTACAAGCCGCTATGTTTGTTTTGTTCCTCGTATGTTTCTCTTGAAGAGGCTGAAGAAATAGTGCAGGATTTGATGATGTATGTGTGGGAAAAGCGTGAGTCGCTGGTAGAGGACTTGTCGCTGAAATCTTTCTTATTTACCAGTGTCAGGAACAGGGCATTGAATTCAATCACCCGTTCCCATATTACCCGTCAGGTATATGAAGAGTACCAGAGCCAACAGTTAAAATCTCTGCCGGCATTGGATTCTTGTTATAGCACGGAGTTGTTTAATGCCTATATGGAAGCTCTTCATGCTCTTCCTAAAGAACAGCAAAAAGTATATGTTATGAGTCGATATAAACAACTGACCCATAAAGAAATTGCTGACACGCTGGAGGTGTCGGTGCAGACTGTCAATTATCGGATAGGCAAAGCTCTTCAGTTTTTTCGTATTAGATTGAAAGATTTTTGCCTAAAATAGTCGCTTCAATCACCCGAGGGAAATATTCGTATTCCAACTGGTGCACCCGTGTTGCCAATGTATCTGGCGTGTCAGTGGGTAATACCGGACAGGTGGCTTGGAAAATGGTATTTCCTTCATCATATTGTTCATTTATATAATGGATGGTGATGCCGCTTTTCTTTTCATGGGAAGCTATGACAGCTTGGTGCACGCGGGAACCATACATACCTTTACCACCGAACTTGGGAAGGAGGGCCGGATGAATATTTACTATTTTATTCGGATAATCATGCAAAATGGCATCAGGTACTTTCAAGAGAAAGCCTGCCAGTACAATAAAGTCAATATGATATTGGTGCAGTGTTTCCAGTACTTTCCCGTCGGCAAATTCTTGAGCTGTGAGGATAAGTGACGGAACACTCAGTCTTTCAGCCCGCTTGAGTACACCGGCCTGTGCTTTGTTGACGATAACCAATGCTACTTCAGCTGTTCTTTTCTCTAAAAAATACCGAATAATTCTTTCAGCATTCGTGCCTTCTCCTGAAGCTAAAATTGCGATTTTCTTCATGATGATCTCTATTTTGGTGCACATAAAACAAAAAATGTGCAAAATTCTGCATTTATTTGCCTGAATATTTGCTCAGCCCAAGAAATATTTATTCCTTTGCAACCGCAAAGAAAATAAAATAATTCAATTTATTAACTAAAAAATTAAAGTTATGTCTGAAATTGCATCAAGAGTAAAAGCTATTATCGTTGATAAATTAGGTGTAGAAGAATCAGAAGTTACAACAGAAGCAAGCTTCACTAACGATCTGGCGCAGATTCACTGGATACTGTAGAACTGATTATGGAATTCGAAAAAGAATTCGGTATTTCTATTCCTGATGATCAGGCTGAGAAAATTGGTACAGTAGGTGACGCCGTTTCTTATATCGAAGCTAACGCTAAGTATTATCCTTATTTTATAATATGGAATTAAAAAGAGTAGTAGTAACAGGTCTTGGTGCTCTTACTCCTGTAGGTAACAATGTTGCAGAAACATGGGGAAAACCTGGTGAAGGGGATAAGCGGGGCAGGGCCTATTACTCATTTCGATGCGTCTAAATTCAAGACTCATTTTGCATGCGAAGTGAAGAATTTCAATGGAACTGATTACATTGACCGTAAAGAACTTCGCAAAATGGATCTGTATACACAGTATGCCATTGCAGCTGCTAAAGAAGCGGTGGAGGATTCTGGAATGGACCTCGAAAAAGAAGATTTGAATAGAATAGGTGTAATTTACGGTGTAGGTATCGGAGGTATTCATACTTTTGAAGAAGAAGTAGCTAATTATACACTGAATAAAGATACTGTCGGACCGAAATTCAACCCATTCTTTATCCCCAAATGATAGCTGATATTGCATCGGGACAGATCTCTATCATGTATGGTTTCCACGGTCCTAACTTCACAACAACTTCTGCCTGTGCATCTTCATCAAATGCTATTGCCGATGCATTTAACTATATCCGTTTGGGTAAAGCAAATGTAATTGTGGCAGGTGGTGCGGAAGCTGCAATTTTTGAAGCTGGTTTAGGCGGTTTTAACGCTATGCATGCTTTGTCTACCCGTAACGATGATCCGGAACGTGCATCCCGTCCGTTTAGCGCAAGCCGTGATGGCTTTGTGATGGGTGAAGGCGCAGGCTGTCTGATTTTGGAAGAATTGGAACATGCAAAAGCACGTGGTGCCAAGATTTATGCGGAACTTGCCGGTGTAGGCGCTTCTGCCGACGCTTATCACTTGACAGCTTCTCATCCGGAAGGATTGGGCGCTAAATTGGTGATGTTGAACGCATTGGAAGATGCGGAATTGAAGCCGGAAGACATTGATTATATCAATGTACATGGAACTTCGACTCCTGTAGGTGATGTTTCAGAAGTGAAAGCTATCAAGGATGTATTTGGAGATCACGCTTATAAACTGAATATCAGCTCTACTAAGTCTATGACAGGACACTTGTTGGGTGCTGCCGGTGCGGTAGAAGCTATTGCCAGTGTATTGGCTGTGAAGAACGACATTGTTCCGCCGACTATCAACCATGAGGAAGGTGATAATGATGAAAACATTGATTATAACTTGAACTTCACGTTCAACGAAGCTCAGAAACGTACAGTAAACGCTGCATTGAGCAATACCTTTGGTTTTGGTGGACATAATGCATGTGTAATCGTAAAAAAATATGCTGAATAGTCGTGTTTAGCAATATAAAAGATAGGATAAGACTTCTTTTTCGTAAGGATAGGGAGTCTTATTTTCGTTTTTATAAGATGCTTGGATTCTATCCCAAAGATATTAGCATCTACGAACAGGCTTTGCTTCACAAATCTTTATCAGTGAAGTCTGAAAAGGGGCGTTTGCTTAATAATGAACGTTTGGAATTTTTGGGGGATGCTATTTTGGATGCTGTGGTGGCAGATATTGTTTACAAAAGGTTTGAAGGAAAGCGTGAGGGTTTTCTCACGAACACCCGTTCTAAAATAGTGCAGCGTGAAACATTGAATCGTTTGGCTATAGAGATTGGTTTGGATAAGCTGATCAAGTATACAGCCCGCCAGTCTTCTCATAACAGCTATAGCTAGCTGGATGTCATCAGAAGTCATTGGTAGGTGCTATTTATTTAGACAGGGATATCGTGCCTGTAAATATTTCATGGAGCATCGTATTATTGGATCTTATATAAATTTGGAGAAGATTTCCCGTAAGGAGGTAAATTTTAAATCCAAGTTGATAGAATGGAGTCAAAAAAATCGTTTTGAGGTTACCTTTGAGCTGATAACCCAATCACACGATCAGGGATATAATCCTACTTTCGAGAGTGAAGTTTTGGTGGAAGGTATTTCGGGAGGAAAAGGAACCGGTTATTCTAAAAAAAGAGTCTCAGCAAATGGCTGCGCGTGTGGCTTTGGGAAAAATCAAGAATGATTCCGGTTTTATTGAATGTATTTTTGCGGCTAAGGCTGCCCGTGAGTTATCTCAGGAGAGGTAACGGTTTCTGATAGTAAGCCTTCAGACAGTGGGGTCGTTACTCCGGATCTTTCTTTGGAGGAGATTAAGAAAACGGATGTGGTTGAGCAGATAATCAGTGAAGCGGAAGAAAAGGCTTTTAAGGAAAACGCTTAGCGGATTTTATTGATATTGTTTATAATTTATTAATTAGCTATTCCGGTGGCTTGAGAAATGTTCGGCAGGAATACATAATACATTGGAATGTGCCCGATTACATTAAAGAAAATGTAGTCGGGCATATTTCATATACTGACAGGAGTTAGATTTCATCTGGCCACGGGCAGGGTTTTCCGGTGGCTTTGAATGTGGGACGTTGTCCTCCTGTTGCTCGCAAATAGTTCCCTAATTCCTTGGAGAGCCGTTTTACGATGCCGGGATGTTGCTTTGCTACATCATTTTTTTCACTGATATCATTTGGTATGTTGAAAAGTTCTTTTTTACCGGTTTCATAATAATAGACCAGTTTCCATTCGTCTTTGCGGATAGAGCAGGCAGATTGATGCCTGGCCCGTCATTACCCCAGATATTAGGGAAATTCCATACCAGTGCGCGTCCTTTAGACGGGTCTCCTGTACCTTTCAGCAGGGGCATAAAGCTGATACCGTCTATAGGGTTGACTGTCTTATAGTTTGTGATACCCGCCATTTCAAGTATGGTAGGATAAAAATCTTCAATTATAAGATATTTGTCACAACGAGTATCTGGGGTGACTACTCCGGGCCAGCTTACAATCATTGGTTCGCGTATTCCTCCTTCATATAAGGAGCCTTTACCACTGTTGAGAGGAGCGTTTTGAGTGTGAATTTGTCCGTCGCGCCATCCGGGTTCGCAGCTAGCCCTCCGTTGTCACTCATAAAAATAATAACGGTATTATCTGCTTCATCATTTTTTTCCAACCAGTTCATCAAATCCCCCAGACTTTTATCCATTCCTTCAATTAAGGATGCATATGCGGCTTCTTTGTCACTAAGTCCTTTTTTAATATACTTGGGGAAGAAGCGCATATCTTTGTCAACAGGAACGTGGATGGCATAATGTGCCATATATAGATAAAAAGGTTGATTGTATTTTTTTGCTTTGTCCAATGCTTTGATAGCTTCTCGTGTCAGGGCTTCTGTAGCAAATATACCTGTTCCCCAATAATCTTCCAAGCCGGGGATAGCCATTAGTGAATAGGGTTTTCCATCGCGGGTGTGCCCGTAGTTCTGTTCGCTCAGATAAGTAGCCAGACCACCGGCGGCATGTCCGGCTATATTTACTTCAAACCCCCAATGGGTAGGGTTCTCTCCCGGTGTGTCAATAGAACCGAAATGAGCTTTTCCGCAGTGGATGGTATGATAACCGTTCTGTCTGAGTAACTCAACGAAAGAAGTGCCGACAAAGGTATTGGACGTTCCTGTTACTTGGCTGACTCCGTTGTAGTTCCAGTCTGGTAATTGTATTGTATTGCTTGGTCTGTCGGTAGCTTTGTTTTTTTCAAGCGTCCAGTTTGTTACACGATGTCGGGTGTTGTTGGCACCCGTTATCAGACTGCAACGGGTAGCGGAACTGATATTGCAGGCGTATGCCTGTGTGAACATCATCCCTTTTTGGGCCAGACGTTCCATATTGGGGGTTTCATAGGTTTCGTTATAGTGGGTTTTCTGTGTCCAGAAAGGTAAGGATGTATCTTGCCAACCCATGTCGTCCACCATAAATAAGATGATATTGGGACGTTGTTGGGTTGTTTCTGAAGACATTTTTTCTTTTGCTTGCGTCGAGATTCCTGTTAAGGAAGCGAGAGCGAAAGATACAAGTAGTTTTTTATTCATATCGGCTGGTTTTATAAGTTATTTTTCGATTACAGTTTTTTGGGGGGTATCTATGGAAATACTTCTCAGTTCTTGCTTGCCGGAATTTTCTATCCATACTTTTAGTGTACCTGTACATAGTACGTTCAGCTCCAACCGATTCTCTGTTAAAGAGATAGTTTGGACGGTGCTCGGGGATAGATATTTTTCCTGTACGCCAATGACTGCCCATCCTTTCCGTATGGGGCAGAGATGAAACAGTTTGTCTGTAAATCCGATGAGTTCGAATGTACTGCTGTCTGATAGTTCTTCTGCCTTTTGTGATTCCCAATTATAAAGCAGCACGCGTTCTTCGGAGGTGGCAGACATTTTTTCAAAACTGTTCCGAAGAGAATAATCTTCTTTTTTTATAATGGCTTGGACTTGCTGATGCCGGGGGGAAACATTCAGGTTGTAACAGATTAATGTCATTGCTCCGTTGCCTGAGGGAGCTGCTACTCGATACGCTTTTCCACTCCATAATGGATTGGTCAGTATAGATTCTGGCATAGGTACGGCGGGAGCTTCGGGACGGAACAGTTTGCCTTGTTCGTCAATTAAGGGGAAAATGTTTTCCTTGATAAAGTCCCGAGGGGCGTCCGACAGGTAGACCGGACCTCCGGAAATAGCTTTGGAACGTGCCATCAAGGTGCCGCAAACGGTATCGCAGGAATGAAACATATCATGGTCGGGCCATACGGTTTGTCCTAGTAGCAAGGTATTGGTATAAGACTGGAATAGATGTGATTTTGCCATATCCTCATCATATTTCTTATAGTCTATGCTGACACGGGTGCTGTTACTGTATGACGTATGGTCAGTATTGATGACGTTCTGTGCCATACAGTTCATTAGTCCCATATTTTGCCGATGGGTCTCGGCTTCTAGGCTTCGGTTACAGTCGGTTGCCTGGCGGATACTTTCATGGCCTCCCATGTAGAGTGGTAGTGTAAAAGCTTGGTTATCTACTTTCAGAAAATCGAATCCTTGTTCTTTTAAGGTGCTGACGTAGTAGCGATAGAAGGAACGGATGCGGGTGCTGTCCGTTCCTGCAGAAGGCTGCCGGCGTGTGGGTATAGGGCTTGTCGGACGACTTGTGGAAATCCGTTTTCGGGGGATAATCCCATCCAGTATCCCGAAAGGCTGTACCACAGTCCGATCCATTTGATTTTATTTTCTTTTTTGTATGACATGATTTTTTTCCATCCGACGGGAAACGTTGTTTATCCGGTATGAAATCGGTCAGTTGCCTGTTCTTGTGGGCGAGATGACCGTCGTCAATCAGTACATACCGGATAGGAATGCCGGATGCCTCTATCGTTTTCATATCGTTTATTACCTTGGATTCGTTTATATCATCATGATAATGTTCCCATGTACACCAACCGAGATAGCGGAAAGCTTCGAAATATTCCTTGGCTGTGCGGCTTTTTAAGTCGGCGGCTTCTGTATTTTTCATCAGCGCTTGATAGGCTTGCCGAATGGTTGAATAAATATCTTTTCCTTGTCGGATGAGTAGAAGAGGGACTTCCGGTTTCAGATAGTCTTTTCCTAAGGTGGATACATATAGGGTGACAGAGCCGTTATCGTTTACTTGCAGCCAGCTTAAACTGTTACGGCCGGCAATGGCTTTGGCAAACAAGTATTCTCCGTTTGTCAGTTCCAGCAATAATGCATCTCCCAACGTAGATGGGGCTGCATTGGAAGGTATTCCCGGATAGCGGGTGTCGGTTAATTCTTTTAAATCGTTGAACACCCAAGGTAGGAGCCGGTTGGTATTGTTGGGCCATTCAAAATCTCCCGGACGGGAGTCTCGGCTGAAGAAAATACCTCGGACGTACCCAGGTAACCGTACCGGACAGGCAATAGTCTGGATTTGTCCGGGTATGGATTTCTTATAGGGTATGGGAGAAGAAATGGAAGTTAAATCAATCGTATCTGTCATTGACAAAGCGTTTGTACTCTTGAATGACTTTCCTTTTTTATACGTGTAATCTGTTTGCCCGAAGGATTTCGGACAAATAAATACATTGCAAATTAGAATACAAATGAATATTGCTGTATATTCTCTCATGATTTTTTATTTGAGGGTTACGTTATAGGCGCTGAAATAGCTGATTGCGGGTAAGGCAACGGATTGGGTGACGGTGAGGCGCAAGGCGGTGGTTTCTACCGATTCGAAGTGCGCAATGCGTTTGTGTCCCACAGACTCGCCGGAGCATACTGTCTGCCATTTTCCGTTGACTTTCGCTTCTATCTTGTATTGGCGTATTCTTTCGCCTTTGGTAATGTCTTCTTGGATAATACAGTAGTTGACCGGTTGCTTTTCATTCAGATTCAGCGTAAGCCGTTGCTTCCGGCCTTGGGTTTCTACCAATGGCGTGCCAAAGCGCCGGTTTATTTCTTCTCCCCATTCTTTTAAACGCTGTTCGTCACCTGCTGGCAATAGCCCATCGGGATCGGGGGTCAGTCCAATGATTAACGTAGCGTTGCGTCCCACTGATTTTTCGTACATATCCATCAACGTTGTCAATGGATAGATATTATTCTCGTCATCGGGTTCCCAAAACCATTCGTGGCGGCCGTTGGCACCGCGCAGGGGACTGTCTGCCATAGCTGGTACCCAGTATTTTCCTTCGGGATCACCTTGTTTTAATAATGCTATTTGGTCTTTTTGGCTTTCAATACGTTTATGATGTGAACAGGGGGCTGGGAAAGTAGACCAGCAGGGGTATCCCACTGTGCCGGTTTCTGAACCTCCCCAACGGAAATCAGCACGGTCTATGTTGTGGTAGAACAGGCAGTTGGGCTGGTATTTATTGACGATGGGTTCCACATCAGGACCGTCACCTCGTGGGTCATCGGCTCCGCCATCAAACCAAATCATATATAAATCTCCATATCGGGTACAAAGTTCTTCCACCATTTTTTCACAGAAGCGTTTATACCACGCCTGTCTGTTGGCGGCAAATTCTCCGTCACCGGCTACCTTGAAATTATGGATACCCAGGAGTGAATTCCACCGGATGCCTACATAGATGCCTGGCTGGATACCATATTTACGGCAGGAGTTGACAAAATCGCGGATAATGTCTCCTTTGCCGTTACGCCATTTTACAGCTTTCAGGCAGTATGGGTTTACGTCACTTTGCCACAATCCGAAGCCGGTTTCATGGGTGGCTGTGAGTACGGCGAATTTGCAGCCTGCGGCTTTAGCTGCTGAGACCCATTGGTCGGTATTCAATTGGGTGGGGTTGAAAATGTTGTAATCTTCAATGGGACTGATACGGTTATTGCCTTGTCCGTAGCGGATGCCGTCGAATACGTGGAGGTCATAATGAAATACGGCTCCCATTTCCGCCTCATGCCATTTCAATTGATGCGGTTTGGGTATAATGATTTCCGGTTGTGCAACACTCAGTACACAGTTCATAAGGAAGAGAAGGGATATATATAGTATCTTCATGGGTTATAAATAATTAAAAAATGGATCTTCTGTTTTTTGTAGCCATGTTTTTAATTGGCTTTTCAGTCGGTTTACTAATTTGGGATGCTGCATAGCTATATTATTCATTTGATAAGGATCTGATCTCCTGTCAAATAGAATAATCTTATCTACCTTTCCATCGGTTGCATGGATAGTAATGTATGTGTGGCGGTGCGCAATCCCCGGTAGCCTGTTGCTGGATTGGATGACTGTATGTAATAGTAGGGTTGGACAATGCAGTTGTTTTCTTTTCCGCAGAGGAGAATAGAAGCGAGGTTGAATGTTTGTACTTCTTCCGGTATTTGTTGCTGAAAGCCCATGATGGAAAGCAGGGTCGGATACAAGTCGGCAAAAGCTATCATGGTTGTTTGGTCGGTTTTCGGCTTTATTTTTTCCGGCCATGAGATAAGGACGGGAATCCTCATGGATTCCTCATAAAAGATATCTTTTCCGGCTTGTTCATGAGCTCCCATGCAGATGCCGTGGTCAGAAGTGAATACTACGATAGTGTTTTTAAATAATCCTAAACGTTTCAATTCGTTGATTATCCGACCTATATTTCATCGACTCCGGTCATGCAGGCGTAGTAATTGCGGATATTGTTGCGGAAATAGTCGCCCATTTCAGTGCCTTTGGCGGGAATGTCGGGACGGTTGGCACATAATGTCTCTACATTCAGATTTTTATACATCTCCTTGTATTGGTCGGGCACTAGCTCGTAACCGGTGTGTGGAGGATTCATGGATACGACTAAGGCGAATGGTTGCGTCTTATCTATATGTTTATTGAGGTACTCAATCGCTTTGTCGGCTTCATACTCCGGTCCCCATTGATTGACATAATAAAAACTATCCCGGGGAGTGTCAGTGTCCCAGTACATGGGGTTTAATGGTAGTCGTAAGTGCCATAAGCGGTCCAATAGTCGAAACCGTGCCGGCGTTCTTTGGGACACCATTCGTTCCAAGCAACTGCACCTTGGTTGTTGTAAGTGTCTACGTATGGTTTATGGGGAGCATCCAGATGCCATTTGCCGATATACCTGTCTGGTATCCATTGGCTTTAAGTATATTACTCCAGCAGCGTGCATCTTGTGGAAGTTCTACTCCGTAGGGAGCGTTGGCAGAATTGCAATTGCCTGTTACTTTGTTCTTATGCGGATACATGCCTGTCATCAACATGCCTCTTGCCGGTGAAGATACAGGGTAGCTGCTGACAGCATTGGTGAAATTCACACCTTCACGGGCCAGTTGGTCCAGGCAAGGGGTTTTGACAGGCTCTTTTCCGAGACAACCTAAAGCATTTCCTCTCCATTGGTCTGCCATGATGAAGACCAAGTTAGGTTTTTCTTGAGCTTGAATCTGGAATACTGGACACAAAGGGAATGCCAGCAAGAAAATATTAAGTCTTTTCTTCATAATCTGTAAAGGATTAATAGAGGTTTCATCATTCCTGACTGATTGTGTTTTATTGTGTAATTATCAAATAAAAGAACTTTTATTTTAAATGTTGATAAATAGCATCAGCAAAACGCTCACCTATGTTAGAATGCCATATATTCCTAAATGTACATCATCTTTAGGTGCTGGATCTGATAGTCATTATATAGCATTTGTAAATCGTCTGCTGGAATTAATAACGCATTATTAACGGAGAACTCAGAGTTTGAGTTGTTGGAAACAGCAAATTGGGCTTTTCTTACCAGTTCACGCCCTGTAAAGCGAGAAGCGGCTATAGGTATGACAGTTCCATATACAAATAACATGTTTTCGCTATTAAATTCTTTTCGTATTTGTTCTATAAAATTCTTTAGATTCGAACTATATTGGCGAGACTGTTCCATTCCAGCTATATCACGTGCATCTGCTTCTCCTTGTTGCCAAACCATAGCCTTAATAATAGGGCGATATCCTTGTTGCTTCAAACTGATGATAGCATCTTTTACAGTCTTTATAAAATTTATATATTCTTCGCCACGAATATTTTTCTGACGGTTTCCCGGATTCCATTGTTGATATAGATTGGAACCAGATAAAGCGTGTTTTATCAATGCAATTTGAGGCTTGGGATATAAAGACTGTAACTTTGTACCTAAACTTAACTCTATTCCGAATTTATTTTTTGTTTCAGAAGCTTGGCATAAAGGTTCCATTGCTCACTGCCCTCTCCTTTGTTGAGGAAACGAGAATAATAGATTCGGACTCTTGTGTCAATTTTAAAAGAGGCTGGGATATTTTTAACATAAGCTTGTCTTGTTGCATTTGATTGCCCACCTACTAAGTAGACATCTATTTCTTTTTGCTGTGCTAAGATAGGTAAGATTATTCCTAAAGTTAACAAGAATAGTGATATTAATCTTTTCATAATATGTTTATTTTTCAACCTAGAATAGTTCGTAAGAATAAACCGAAAAAACGGTAGTTAGAAGAAAATAAAACTATCACCATATCGGTAATTATAGTCTATTGCTACATTGATTATGTTTTCAAAACAAAGATATTCATATAATGTGAATATGCTATGGGAAGGTAGGAAAACTTTTCGGAAATTTTCCTTTTCCTTCCCATAAATGATTGTAGGACTGTTTCTCTACATTGTTATCTGAAACTTCTATGTTTGTTTATTCACCTTCAGGTAAAGTTCCATCATTTCTGCTCCATCCGGGGTTTTGATAAATGGTAGAACTTTCATATTCATTAGAACCTGGAACAGCGGTAGTCAGGCGGAATTGCTTGTTACTAATAGGATACAAGTATTTGCTTGTATTCCAGTTTAATCCATTGAAACCAATATTAGCAGCATTTTTACGATAAGGTAATAAATATTTTCCTTCTGCGTATGGGTCGGATTTTGCTGAAATATTGCTGTCTTGTCTGTTACGCCATATTCTAAAAGTGTTATTTGGGGAATTGGGGTTACAGCGTCTTCGGCTTGAGGGTTTGTATACAGTTGATACATGCTATCCCAAAAATTAAATCCTTGTACGTGTACATCTTTTACTTGGTCCAAAGCGCGCCAACGTTTTAAGTCTGCCATACGGAATCCTTCTGATACCAACTCGACACGTCGTTCACGACGGATGTTGTACAGAGTTGTGTTTATTTGTTGACCGGCAGAATAACTTCCCCAATCTTGTTTTTCTTTACTTATGTCTGTATTGTTTATGGTCTTTTGATAGTCTGTACTCATACCGGCACGTGCACGAAGAGCTTTCCAGTATTTATCGCAGTTGCCACCTAGATTTCCGTTTAATTCGTAATAAGCTTCTATATAATTCAGGTAGGCTTCTGCTGCACGGAAGATCGGGCATCCTGTATAGGATTCTTTTGTTGACTGCATATCTCCGGATGTATTCAATCCTTTGCGCAGACAGTATCCGGTCGGATTACTATTTTCTTTTTGGGCCTCGAAAATTTCAGGGCGGTAAAAGTAGCCGTATCCATCACTCTTCTTTATCCAAGTGGCAAAGTTTGGATCATCAGATAACAAATCTCCTGTTTTTAAAATAGTTTGTCCCATACGTCCATCTCTGTCGGTAAAGATATGTTCATATGTATCGTCTCCTTGATAATTGGTACTGGCATAGATGGGTAGGCCATCAGACATTAGATAAGAATTAACCATGGAACGTGTATAGCCTGTGTTTCCCCCGCCATTGCGTTGCAAATAGCTTACGACAAAGTGGTAAGAAGTGCATCTGAGTTGACACTGTATTTACGCCATAATAAGATTTCATCTATTCCGCTTAAATCAATAGAATTGAATAACGAGGCATAATTTCCGTGCAAATTGTGTCCTTGAGCTACGATATCAGCTGCTTCTATGGCCTGTTGTAAAAAATATTTAATTTCAGAGTCAATGTTAATGCTAAAATCTTTTAAATAATCCATTGAAGCACCAGGCCATCCGGGACCACCAGGAACAAATGCACTTCCTTTATGATATTTTTCCCATGTTGCTTCAAATAGGGCTGCGCGACTTTTTTACTAATGCAGCGCAGTCTTTGTTTAACCGATTGCTTACGGGAGCAGTGGGAAGCATATATTCGTAGGCTTTATCTAAATCAGATAAGATAAAGCGTGCAACTTCATTACGCGGACGCCGTTTGGAAGCTTCACGTATGGCATTGTAATCATCCGGTAATATTTCAGTTAGAATAGGAAAATCACCTAGATTCTGCAATGCTGTGAGATAAATATAAGCACGGAAGAAATATACCTCGCCAATATAGTGTTTGATATTTGCATCATTACCGGATATTTCTCTGTTGGCATATCGTTCGAGATACAGTTTGAATAAAGTTAATAGCTGCACGTATCTTACGGAAATATTTATGCCATAAGTCATCGTCACCGACATGGTATTGTCCTTTTATGAAAAGTTTACTTGGTGAGTCTGCGGTTTGATCGTCTGTTCCATTATCTTTTTGGAATAATCCTAAATTATAAGTGGCAGAACCATGAGATGGAAGAATATTGCCATATTCGTCATCGTTTTCGTTTTCACTGTCATTATAAAATTTGGCAGCATAAGCAGCTAGGTCTGTTTCGGAATAAAGATAGACATTGGTGCTGACAGAAGTGATAGGTTCGCAATCCAGATAATCATTGCATGAGGTCGCAAGAGCACTTGCAGCGGCTATGAATGTATATAATAGAATCTTTTTCATATGTTTTATTATTTAGAATGTTGCATTTAATCCAAAAAGATATAGTTGTTTGTAGCGGATAAGTTTTTCCGGAGTTCCCATCAGAATAACTTGAATAAGTTGTTTCTGGATCAAAACCGCTAGGTAGACTGGTGATAGTCAATACATTCTCGGCACTGACATATACACGTAATTTTTGCATATGTAGTTTGTTGATAATTTGTGTCGGGAAAGTATACCCTAGTTGGATATTTTTTAAACGGGCATAGGCACCGTTTTGTAAGTAACGGGTTTGTACCTTTTGATTCATATCTTTGCTCATATACATTTTAGGAAAATAAGCATTGGTATTAGGACCAAATACAGAAGTTGTATTTTCTGGGCGATAATAATCCAAATGCTCTTTTAAACCAGTTGATTGCCATTCTCCTCCCGATATTCCCCAAAACATAGGACCATCCAACCATAAATCGCGTTTTGCGACTCCTTGCCAGAACATACTAAAGTCGATGCCTTTCCATTCACAACCCAAGTCTAAACCAAACCTGAAACGTGGGGTGGAGTTACCAATAATTTTGCGGTCTCCCGGATCGTCTACTGTATTGGCTCCTTCGTTGATTACTTTATCTCCATTAAGATCCTCGAACATAATATCACCTTCGCCCCAGCCTGAACCCCATGAGGGATTGTTATCTTTTATCCATTCATCCATTTCCGATTGACTTTTAGCTATTCCATGGGTTACATACCCCCAAATGGCTCCTAATTCCTGGTCTTTATAATAGGTGCTGAGCGATTTAGATTCATTGGGATACTTGTCAACAAATGAGCGGGAATCTGCCATGTTGAAGCCTATATTATAATTGATCTGTCCTATCTTGTCGCGCCAACTGGCTGCTATTTCCCATCCTTTGGTACGTAAGTCTGTATTATTGCTTGCTGGCATACCGATGCCATAGATGGAAGCGACCTCAGAAGCAGGACCGACCATATCCAATGTTTTACGGATAAAATAATCGAAATTTATGTTAAGCCGATTTCTTAACATTCCTAAATCAAAACCGATATTTAAGGATTGTACTGTTTCCCAAGTCAATGAACTGCTAAGGGTTCCAGGCATACCGGCAACAGTTGGTTTAGAGTCCCCCATTAGCCAGCTTCCTCCATTGGTCTTGACTGTTTGTAATAAATACATGGGATAATAAGATTTAGTATTTTGATTACCTAGTGTGCCCCAAGATACACGAGGCTTTAATTGATTGATAATGTTTTCATTTACAGAGAAAAAATCTTCGGCCGCTATATTCCAGCCTAAAGAAAAAAGAACCGAAAAGTCCCCAACGATCTTTTCGAAGGAAGCGAGAAGAACCGTCATATCGCAAGTTGCCGGCAATAAAATATTTATTAGAATAATCATAGTTAATACGTCCAAAGAAGCCTGCTGTAGCCCAAGTATAGGCACTGGCTTCATTGATTTTATCTTCACCTGTTGCAGCGCCGATTTCGGGTATTGATTCGGTAATGAGGTCCATACGTTTCACAGAAAGATAACGGTTATTGTATTTTTCTGTATTAACTCCTGCCATCACTTTGAATTGATGTTCATCGAATGAAAAAGAATAATCACTGTACAGGCTGGTTGTTAAATGATTGGCTTTAGTCCAATATTGCATGGCTCCGGTTTGTCCCACCGCATATTCTCCACCGTATGCCAGTTCTAATGCTTCTCCGGCTACGTTGTGTTCATATACTTTATTCAGATTCTGTCTTTGTACTTGGTCAATCAAGCGTAACCCTACGTTTGCATATATATTCCAGTTTTTCAAGGGATGAAAACAAGTTGTCCTTGCAGATAAACGTTATTATTACTGGTGATGGAGCGGCTTCCATTAGTAAGTTGCCCTAATTTTCCGTTGCGCATATAGTAACCGTTAGGATCTTTAAACGGCATTGTAGGCCACATACGTACTACATCATGATAGAACAGTCCATTCATGTCGCTATAAAGAGGGTTGTCTAGTTTGGTATAAACATATTTAGTATTGACTTCTATATCCAACCATTTAAAAGGCTGTGCGTTAAATTTTGCATTGGTTGAAATACGTTCATAGGAATCTTTTCCGTAACGAAGGTTGCCATCCTGATCCAAATAGTTGGCAGATACGTAATATTGACTTTTGTCACTGCCGCCATTGATATTCAGGTTATGCTCTTGGGACCATGCCCACTTGTAATGAGTTTTATACCAGTTTACATTGTCATTGGCTTTTTCATGGAATTGCCAGTTACCATTTGCATTGGCAATAGTGCTAGTTGTAATTTGACCATTCATGTATTGCTGGATGCGTTCCATGGTATCTTCATCAAAAATGGCTTTTCCTCCTCCGTTAATACTACCTTCATTAAAATAGTTAGCAAATTGGTAGGAATTCATTAAATCCGGCAAATGGTTAGGACCGGCATAACGGGCATTTCCGGAAATAAGAGACGCTAGCTTTTCCTGCTTTACCTTTTTTGGTAGTAATCAAAATAACACCGAATGCCGCACGTGAACCATAAATAGAGCTAGCGGCTGCATCTTTCAATACGGAGATAGACTCTACATCATCTGGATTCAAGTTGTTCATGTTACCTTCTATACCGTCAATCAGGACTAAGGTAGCAGC
>ENA-OQIM01000211-OQIM01000211.1-human-gut-metagenome-genome-assembly--contig:-NODE-211-length-20990-cov-8.524805_pt1 | contig 20990 bp, 21 predicted proteins | sample MGYA00242579_ERZ504744 | MGnify/ENA primary metagenome ERZ504744 (study PRJEB26092, sample SAMD00036441) | human gut metagenome | host: Homo sapiens | study: EMG produced TPA metagenomics assembly of...
AGCAAAGCTTTTTTTTATCTTTCAATATCCATATGAGAGGGCAGTCGAAATGACAGCAACAACTCTTTCCCCACGGGAGATGAAGCGCCTTCGGAAGCAGGGTGCTGATTATGTTTCTCCCGTCGCTTACACGGTAAGGGCGGCGTTCCGGCGTGGTGACCTGTTCACTAAGCTTTCCGCAGTGGTGTTTGGTCTTGGCGATATCGTGCGCAAGCAGTATGTCAAGGGCATTGCCATGCTGGCGCTGGAAATCGCATACTTCGTGTTCATGGCAATCAATGGTGTGGACTATCTTTCCAAGTTGCCGACCTTGGGCACCAATGCAGGCGGCAAGAAGCTGGTCGACGGCTTCTGGGTCTACACCGAACCTGACCGTTCCGTGGTCATCCTGTTGTACGGTGTCGCCACTCTGGTTATCACCGCTGCCTTCATCGGCCTGTGGGTCATGTCCGTGCGCTCTGCATACAAGTCCCAGGTGCTGCTCGAGGAGAACGGCAAGCTCCGAGCTTCATGGACGATGTCCGCGAGCTGCTCGATGCCAAGGCGCACGTTCTGCTGATGTTCCTGCCCACGCTGGGCATCGTCGTGTTCACCGTGCTGCCGTTGATCTTCATGATTTCAATGGCATTCACCAGCTATGACCACAAGCACCTCGTGCTGTTCCACTGGGTCGCTTTGAGAACTTCGCCAAGGTTTTCTCCAACAGCGGCGGCACCGTTAACGCCGTACTGTTCGGACGTGTGCTGGTGTGGACATTGGTCTGGGCCTTCTTCGCCACCTTCCTGAACTTCTTCCTCGGCATGTTCGTGGCTATGATCATCAATCGCAAGACCACCCACTTCAAGGGTTTCTGGCGTGCCTGCTTCTCCATGTCCATCGCCGTTCCGCAGTTCGTGTCTCTGCTGGTCATGCACACCATGCTCCAGCCGCAGGGTGCGGTGAACCGCATGCTGCAGACGTGGGGTTGGATTGACGGCCCGTTGCCGTTCTTCACCAACGCCACTTGGGCCCGCGTCACCGTGATCATCATCAACCTGTGGGTCGGTATCCCGTACACCATCATGCAGATCACCGGTATTCTGCAGAACATTCCGGCCGATCAGTATGAGGCGGCGAAGATCGACGGTGCCAACTGGTGGCAGATCTTTACTAAGATCACCATGCCGTACATTATCTTCGTGCTCACCCCGTATCTGATCACCACCTTCACGGGCAATGTGAACAACTTCAACGTCATTTACCTGCTGTCCGTCGGCGATCCTACGCCATTGGGCGATTCCGCAGGCTCCACTGATTTGCTTATCACCTGGCTGTACAAGCTGACCGTGGACAAGCAGGATTACAATCTCGGTGCCGTGATCGGCATCATGACCTTCGTCGTGTTGGCCATCGTTTCGCTGATCACCTACCGCAATTCCGGCTCCTATAAGAATGAGGAGGCATTCCGATGAGCAACAAGCATTCCGCAACCAAAGTGGAAAGCCACGGCCTTCTGCACGACCAGAAGATCCGCCGTATCACCGGCGACGTGTTCGCCCACTTGTTCCTGGCCATTCTGGCCGTCATCTGGCTCGTCCCAATCGTATGGGTGTTCGCGGAGTCGTTCAATAAGAACACCGCCCCGTACACCAGCTCCTTCTTCCCGAAGGAGTGGACTCTGGACAACTATAGGGTGCTGTTCACCGACCGCAACGTGTTGGACTTCCCGAAGATGTTCGGCACCACGTTCATCATCGCCTGCTTCACCTGTGCGATTTCTCTGATCTTCGTGCTCTCTGTGGCATACTGCATGAGCCGTATGCGTTTCCGTGTGCGCAAGACTTTCATGAACGTTGTGCTGATTCTTGGCATGTTCCCGGGTATCATGGCCGTCACCGCCATCTACTTCATCTTGAAGGCCTTGGGCCTGTCAAGCGGCACCATGACTACCGTGGCGTTGATTCTCGTGTACTCCGCCGGTTCCGGCGCTGGCTTCTACGTGATGAAGGGCTATATGGACACCATTCCGACCTCGCTGGACGAAGCCGCCCTGCTCGACGGTTGCACCCGTTTCCAGGTGTTCCATAAGATCATCATCCCGATCTGCAAGCCCATGATCGTCTACCAGGCCATCATCGGCTTCCTGACCCCGTGGCTCGACTTTGTCATGGCCAAGGTGATCTGCCGTACGCAATCCAACTACACCGTGGCATTGGGCCTGTGGCTCATGCTGCAGAAGGAATATATCCAGAACTGGTTTGCCCGCTTCGCCGCGGCCGCGGTCGTGATCTCCGTTCCGATCGCTATCCTGTTCATTGTGATGCAGCGCTTCTATCAGGAGTCCATGTCGGGCTCCGTGAAGGGCTGACGGAAAGGTAACGCAATAATGACGCTCGTAGACAACTTTGCACAGCCGAACACGAGCGTCGCCGAACCGTTCCCGCTTTGTTTGGAACGGCCTCTGGGTGCCGTGGTTGCTCAATCCGGCACCCAGTTCGCTCTCTGGGCTCCTTCCGCACAAAAGGTGACCCTGAGACTGTTCTCGCGTGGCTCCATGGGGGAAAGCGGCGACGCTCTGATTGGACAGTACACGATGCGTCCGGAATCCGACGGTTCCTGGACGTACGATTTCGCCGACAACAAGCACGGCGTGTATTACGACTTTTTGATTGAACGCGATTGCGGTTCCGTGGACCGCGTCGCCGATCCGTGGGCGCGCGGGGCCGGTGTGAACGGCCGGCGCAGCATGGTCGTGGACTTCAGCCGCACCAATCCGGATGGTTGGTACCGCGACCATATGCCGGACGTGCCGCTTGCGCAGACGGTGGTCTGGGAAACCCATGTGGGCGATTTCAGCAATGATCCCGCCGGCGGTTTCCCCGAATCGCATCGGGGCAAGTACCTGGCGTTCACCGACGACGGTACGTCTCTGGACGGGCATCCCGACTTTCCCACGGGCGTCGCATATCTCAAGAAACTTGGCGTCACCGCGGTGCAGCTCATGCCGATTTACGATTTCGGTTCCGTGGACGAAGAGACCTGCGATCGCTACAACTGGGGGTACGATCCGGTCAATTACAACGTGCCGGAAGGCTCGTATTCCACCAATCCGTTCGACGGGTCGGTGCGCATCCGCGAAGTGAAGCAGATGGTGCAGGCGCTGCACAACGCCGGCATCAAAGTGATCATGGACGTGGTCTACAACCACATGTTCTCGCCCGATAATTGGTTTGAGCGGTCGGTGCCGGACTATTTCCTGCGCCGTAAGCCCAACGGCGCGCTGGCCAACGGATCCGGCTGCGGCTGCGATATGGCCACCGAACGCAAGATGTTCCGCCGGTTCATCGTGGAATCCGTGACGTTCTGGGCGCGCGAATACCACATGGACGGCTTCCGTTTCGACCTGATGGGTCTGATTGACGTGGACACCATGAATGCCGTGCGTGCCGCGCTGGATGAGATTCCCGGCCGTGGACGCGACATCCTCATGTACGGCGAACCGTGGTCCGCGGGCGCCACCGCGCCGCTGCCCAGCGACACCGTGCTGGCTGACAAGTCAGGCCTGTCGAAGCTTGACAGTCGCATCGGCCACTTCTGCGACACCACGCGAGACACCATCAAGGGCCATGTGTTCTTCTCGGACCGCCCGGGTTATGTGAACGGTGGCATGCACGAGAACGTAGCGGCTGCGCGTGAGGCCGTGGACGCGTGGCGTCGCGGCAAACATTCGGAAGGAGTGGCAGGCCAGGTCATTCAATACGTGTCCGCGCACGACGACCTCACGCTGTGGGACAAGTTGTGCGCGAGCTTTGCGGCTGGTTCGTTGGGCAGCACCGTGGCCGAAGGCGTTAACGAAAATACCGTGGATGTGCCAAAAGTCATGTATGACGCCGATTTCTCGGCGGAAGGGCTGGCCGGTGTCGGTCCGCAGATTGCGGCCGCGCTGACCGACGTGATGGACGCCAACAAGCTGGCTGTGGGTATCACGCTTACCTCCGCTGGCATCCCGTTCATGCTGTCCGGCGAGGAGTTCGCACGTACCAAATTCGGCAGCTCTGATTCTTACGATTCCGCCAAAGAGCTTAACTGGCTCGATTGGAACCGTGCATGGCAGAAGCGCGATTTGATTGAGTATTACGCGAAGTTGATTGCATTGCGCAAGTCTGATCCACAGTGGTTCGACGGCAATCGCAATATCGTCGATACGGAAGGCGACGAACTCGTGTTCCGCGTCGGCGATTATCTGATGGCCGCCAATCCAGGCAGACACGTCGGCGTTATTGACGTGGCCGTAACGGGTTTGGAACCGATTGGCGGAATACGGAGATACTGGTGTGGTCTCGGCTCGTCCGTCAGTCCGATGGAAAACAATGTGAGCGCAGGCGATGGCGATTATTTGATTGTTCCACCGCATACGTTTGCAATCTGGCGGTTGCAGTAATACTCTCAGTAGGGAAGCTACAAAGCGGCGACCGCAAAGCTGCGGTCGCCGTAACCGATACGGCAATGGGGCCGGAAAACCAGAAAGGATACGACAGTGGGAATCGGAGCGCGCAATCCGCGGTACGAGGTGGTGTTTTTCGACCTGTACGGAACGCTGATCGACATTCGTACCGATGAGCAGAGCGAGGCCGCATGGCAGGCGCTGTACGATTGCGTGACCGAATTGGGCGCGCAGTACGAATCCGTCGACGTGATGCGCGACCAGTTCGAAAAACTTGAGGCCCGCGAAATGGTCCATCAAGCCGATCGTGCAATCGTCCGTAACGGATGGGATGAATTTGATATCCTGCCGGTCTACCGGTCGCTGCTGATGAACCGTAGTGAGGAGGCCGAAAAGAAACTGGCACTGCCGCAAGCCGCGCTGAAAGCCGCATGGGCGTTCCGGCAGGGCAGCACCAGCATGATCCGCCTGTATCCGGGCGCACTCGACATGATCGAAACTTTGCAGGAGCCGGCGTCGTCGTGGCGCTGCTAAGCAACGCACAAGCCTGCTATACTCGCCCCGAACTGGAAATGACCGGCTTGGCGAACGTACTGGACGACGTGATTATCTCTAGCGAAGAGAAAATCCGCAAGCCCGCCCGCGACTTGTACATGCTGGCTCTCGACCGCGAGTTCGTAATCGCAAAAAACGCGCTCATGGTGGGCAACGATGAAGCAAACGATATTATCGGAGCCAATTCCGCCGGTCTCGACGCAGCATACTTCCGTACGGAAATTTCGCCGATGAGCGACCCGCCCAAGTCGGAGCATGCGGTATGTTCGTTTACCGGTGCCGACTACGACGGTCTGCTGAAATTCGTGCTGAACGCGTGAAACGCGCGTAGGTTGCGTCTTGGGCGTCTTGGGCGTCTTGGGCGCACGAAAGTCCGTATGCGGAACTGAGGAGGACATATGGAAAGCTATGCCGAGCAGGGTGCTGGAGCTGATTCGATTGAACAGATCGGATTCGGCGGCGCTCGCCGTACCAAGAAGAAGCACCGCGGACTGACGGTGTTCCAGCTCAAGGTCATCGGCGCTGTGGCGTTGGCTCTGTCAGCTGGTAGCACCACTATTGTGCCGCTGTTTTTCGGTTCCGACGTCAATAATATGACGTCGCTGACGGCGATGGTCCTGAGCGAAGTGGTGTCCTGGTTCGCCATTCCGATCTACGCGTGGCTGTTGGTGCAGGGTTTCCGTGAAACGCACAGCCGGGTCGCGTACGGCCTGCAGCTGTTCATTCTCGCCGTGGTGTGCGAGGTGCCGTACGACCTCGCCACATCGCATAAGGCTTTCGACCTGGGCTCGCAGAATCCCGTTTTCGGCCTGTTCGTTGCGTTTGTTGTGCTTGCCGCGCTCGACTGGGTGGCGTCGCGCTATCAGAAGGCCATGAAGGTGCTGTTGTCGGTCGGACTGGTGGTGATTGGTCTGCTGTGGGACCTGCTGCTGCGTATCGGCCTACGCCAGCATATGATGAGCATCGGTTCGGTGACGCTTGGCTTCGTGCTGATTTTCGCTCTGATGCGCCAGTATGAGAATTCGATGATGTTCACAGCCGGCCTGTTCGGCGCCGTGATGATGATCGCGCCGGGCGTGGGCGTGGCGTTCGTGCATTATTACAACGGCGAGTTGGGTTATAAGCGGCAGTGGACGAAGTGGGCTTTTTACGCGGCTTATCCAGTTATTTTGATATTTTGTGCTATTGGTGCAACATTAGCGTGATTTTTGACAACGTTCGCAGTATAATAGTAGCAATATGGGAGAGCATTGCCGCTCGGGCAAGTGTTTCCAAGGCTGGGAACGTTTGTGATTATGATGCAGAAACGCAAAGGGGTTGAGAGATGGATAGAGCAGGCATTCGCGAGGTGGCCAAGGCCGCGGGTGTGTCGATTTCCACGGTGTCGCGCGCGTCACGCGTCCGGAACTGGTGTCCGAACGTACACGTCACAAGGTGCTGGAAACTGCCGACAAGCTTGATTTCAACATCTCCCGTTCCGCCACGTCGCTGAAATCCGGCCAATCGTACCGTGTGGCGATGCTGATGAATGAAGAGATCACTAGCTGGTTCAATACGGAAGTGTTCGCTGGAATCGAATCCGTCATGCATAATGCCGGGTATGACGTATCGCTGTTCCAGCATGTCGACACCGCCGAAAACCGCCGCGACTTCTTCACGAATCTGCCGGTCCGCCGCAACGTGGACGCAGTATTCGTGACATCGTTCGGCGTGGAGCCGAAGGAAATCCAGCAGCTCAAGCGCATCCACGTACCGATTATTGGCATCAATACGCCGACGCAAAACGGCTTCGACGCCACCATCTCCATCGACGATGAGGACGGCATGTTCACCGCCGCCCAGCATCTGATCAATCTGGGGCACAAGAATATCGTGTACGTGTGCTCCGATGCGGTCGATTCCATTAATTCCTCCATCGATGCGCGAGGACAGGGCTTCATCCGCGCCTGCAAGACGATGGGGGCCTCCCATGACTTCAAGTGGCGCGTCGTCTCTGTGCCGCGTGGCAAGACCTTCGCCGACTCGGCGTTGACCGCGCTGCTTGCGTTGGACGAGTTCCCGGACGCGATCTGCTGCCAGATGGATATGATGGCGATTCCGCTGGTGTTGCGTTTGGAACGTTACGGCCACCACACGCCGAGTGACTATTCGATTATCGGCTTCGACGATTCGCCGTACGCCGACACTGTGAACCTGACCACCATGCGCCAGGATCCGTATGCGATGGGTCGCGCGGCCGCGCAAAAGGCCATGAAGCTTATCGAAGGCAAGCCGCTTGAGAACGCGCATGAGATTGTGCGCGCCCAGCTCGTACTACGCGGCACCGATTCCGTGTACGGCACTGGCCGCTGAGAGCCGAGTCTCATTACCCTTCCGCAGCCCGTCAATGCCGACGGGCTGATTGTGATGGCCTGGGGTGGATTGATAAGGGATACCCCCACTGTAGTCACGGTGTGTGGCATACGTTTTCAGGAAAAAAATGAAACAATTTGCAGTGATGTGTTTCATGACACGCCAATCGGGGGCTGATGAATGATGAATTTCATTCAATGATCAGCATGTGTTTTTTGATTTTGCAATCGTTGACAAACCTTTGAATATCAGGCTTTAAAGCGTTGTCCCCGTGAGAGGGGACGAAAAAACGTATCGGGGGAGGGGGTGTGGGTTCTTTCTGTTTCATTTTGTTTTCATAACTGCAAAGGTTATCATAGTAAACCGTAGGTCAGAGAAAAAGGGAAAACAGAGGTTTCCGGCTGTGTTGCCGGAGATGGGAACAGCGTAGAAGCTATACGTAAAACAGAAGTGATAACGGCATTATGCAAAGGATATCAACCCTCGAGTTGAGGGGCTCAGAAGGGTGAACACTTTGCGGATAGGGGACAAGATGAGGCAATGGCGTAATGGTGTCGGCAACGCACCACGACACTATGCAGGAACGCGATCGGCATCCGGTCGCGTGCTTTCGCGTACCCGCTCCCTGACCGCCGCCGCCATAGCGGTAGCCATGATGGCCACCGTAGCAGTAACTTCCCTCCTCCCCGCCTACAATGCCAAAGCTGACGAAAGTCGCAATGACGGCGCAATCTGCACACCTACCACAAAACCGTTAGGCGATCAGACCTCCGGCAGCGGTAACGATGAAGGTATCGCTACTTTCGTTGGCGGTGACATGTATGTAGGTGGCAAGAAGTCGGGCATTACTTCTGCCAATAACAACAATGCGCCTGAGGGTTCTTACGCTGTTGAGGCCGAAGGCTTGACCGCTGTGAACGGAAAGCTTTTGCTTCATCCAATGAAGCAGGCTTGGAACATCTGGAATGAGGATAAGGATGGCTCATTCAATCGTTCGCGTGGTTTTCGTTGGGGCATCGTCGGTTTTGGTTCGCAGTTCCGTCCGAAGGACGGTTCGACTGTGCTTTCGGTTGGCGGCAATAGCACCAATTCCGAGTTGAATTGGTTCGGTGGTGCTCAGGGCTGGACGGATGACGCTAATCAGGGATCCAGCTGGCTTGGAACCGGAGCGGGGAATGGCGCTACCGGCGAGACGAATGACCATAACTTTAACGACGAACATTGCTGGTAATCAGACCACAAGTGCAAAGCCGCAACACTTGGAAGAACGGTGAACAGTATTCCGTGTACGACATGGGCGGCAACGGCAAAGTCAACTGGAATCAGAGCAACACCGTTATTTCCGGAGTGAAGAACCCCTCGACGGGTTCGGATTACACATATTCCGAATATAAGAATTATGTGACTACGCTGTCTGGCAAGCTCGCGAAGATTTCCTCCAGCAACACTGTTACGAAGGGCAATGAGGATAATTACACAGGCAAACGTTATTCATACAGCTACAACACTTACGCAAACAACGTTTACCGGTTCGATATTGAGAACAACTCCCGTCAGACGGAAATCACGCTGACCGGCGATGGCAAAGACGAGTTGCAGGTGTTCAATTTAGACGCATCAATGCTGAATAGCATTGGTGATGCCGGCGTGGTGTTCAACTTCAAGAACATCTCCGACAATGCTTCGGTCGCCATCAACATCAACGGTAATGGCAATGATGTGAAGTTCCGTAATGGCTGGCAGTTCAAGTGGAACGACGTTGATATCTCCGACGGCTACGTCATGATGAATTCGACGGGCACAAACCGCTACAACAATACGCATGGGCAGGAGTACGTCAAGCGCGCAAGCCATCTGATGTGGAACTTCTATAACACCAATACCCTTACGATTCTTGGTGGTAAGGGGTCAGGGCACATCAACACCGGCTGGTACAAGGATCAGAACCATGGTGATAAGGAAGACTGGTACAACGTCAACGTAACCGATGATCCGTCTGCCGCATGGATGGGTTCCGTTATGGTAACGGGCAACGATTCCGGTGCTGCAGGTAACTTCCAGTCGCATGTTTCCACCAACGGTCGTGTGTGGACTACCGGCGATTTCGAAATGTACAACAAGGATGTTGTTACCACAGGCAACGGTAATTTTGTCAACTCCGAAGGTAAATATTCCACCTCTGCAGTGGATATGGACCAGGAACGGCATAACCTGTCTTGGTACGGGCAGATGACCACCTCCTGCGCCGCGATCAAGTGGGATAAGTCGATGCCGAGGGCAAGACGCTGAAGGGTACTTCGTGGACCGTGTACGGCACGAGGAATAATGCCATGAATGGCACGAACCCCATCACCACGGTTGCGATGGCGGCTGGAATGATGCGGATGATGCGGATAACGGTAGCGTCACTTTGGGCAGTCTCGCAAAGAAGGCCACATACTACCTGAAGGAAAGCGGTACCGGCAGCAGCCAGTATGCGTTGAACACGAACATCTATCGCATCGTCACGCACGACAGTACGGATACCGTTTCAACCATCGACAAGGTGTACAGCGCTACTGGCGCTGAAATCACCGATGACACCGCCAAGCAGCTGCACAATGGCGCCATTGTCAACGTGAGTGCCGGTACTTCCATCGCATGGTCGAAGGTTGACGCAGAAGACCAGAACACGTTGCTCGCGGGTTCCACTTGGGAATTGACCAAGAAGGGCGATCCCGACCAGTCGTGGACCATTACGGATGATGATTCCGACAGCGAAATCGCAAAGATCGTGGTCAAGATCAATGAAGCTGAAGTTAGTTCGTGGAACTTCACGAATTCCACTCCGGTAAGCATTTCTTATGTTGCCGTGGATAAGGATGGCAAGGAGCTCGCCACGAAGGTGCAGTGGAAGTCCGAAAGCCCTGCCGTTGCAGGCATTGCCAGCGATGGCACGCAGTTGCAGCCGTATAGCGACGGCATTACGAACATCGTGTTCACAGCAGGCGACAAGACTCTGAGGTTCCCGGTTACGGTAAACGGTGTGACCGTGGAAAGTGCTGTGAGCATCGATAAGTATACCGAAGGCCAGAAAATCAGCCTGGAACAAGGCAAGACCATGACGCTGACGGCTACCGTGGCACCTGAAGGCAACACGGTGAAATGGACTTCGAACAATACGGATGAGGTGTCCGTAAATCCCACAAGCGGTACCGCAGTCACCGTAACTGCTAAGAACGTGACTTCAGACTATGTGACCATCACCGCCACCGAACAGTGTAACCAGAACACAGCCACTGTGAAGATCAAGGTGACGGAGCCAATGGTCTCTGTGTACTTCAAGAAGTCGAATGTGTCTTGGAACGAATACTGGCTGAAATATAAGAAGAGCACGGACAGCAATAACTGGAGCGGTGATGTACAAAGTTCCAGCGCGTGCGGTGACTATGTGCGTTTCCAGCTGCCGAAGAGTTCTGTTATAACAAATTACCAGTTCTATCTTGGCAATGCTAAAGGGTTCGATCTGCCCAATGACGATAAGTACACCGCCGCGAATCACGGTATGTTTACCTTTACGGGTAAGGATGTTCAGGTTGTGGAGGCGTGGAATGATTTCCAAAAAGAAACAGTCCCCTCCGGCTGCACGGTGACCAGCGCATACGTGGAGAATCGTTTCCGTCGTTCCGCGGTGAAGAATGCAGTGTTCTACGATCAGCCGGTGGTGCGCGCTATTACCAACACGACTGCCAAGCAGCTGACACGCGGCAGGATGAGGATCCGAAGGGCGGCCAGTTCAAGGTGTCCGATCTTACGAATGGTACCTACACGCTGAAGGAAATCATCGCGCCGAACGGTTTCGATGTCAGTAAGACGAAGACTTACACCATCGTTATTGAGAATGGGCAAGTCACGAGTTCCAATCTTCCTAGCGCGGGCAACATTGAGAACTCGCGTCTTACCGGTACGGTGAACTGGAAGAAAACCGACGAGACTGACACCAACAAGCTGCTGGCCGGTTCCGAATGGAAGCTGTACAAGACTAGGAACTTCTCGTGGGATAACGGCAACGCGGTTTATACCGAGACCGGCAGTACTGATCCGGTCGCAACCATCAAGGATTGCGTGAACAGCAGCGAGAAGACCTGCTCCGCGCAGACGGGACAGTACACGGATCGTGACGGCGAAGCCGGCAAGTTCTCCATCGCTGGTCTTGAGTGGGGCGAATACCAGTTAATCGAGTCCAAGGCTCCTGACGGGTACAACATCGATACGACTCCGCACGTGTTCCGCATCGGGCCGGCCGAAGGCGCGAACGTGAAAGGCACGTGGTACACGTCTTCCGGTTTCAACCCGGAGACTACCGCCGACTATCAGAAGTCTGCCGCATTCACCGTTGACGGTGGTTCCATTACCAACACCCCCGGCGTCGTTCTGCCTGGTACAGGCGGCGAGGGAGTAAACAAGATGTACGCTGCGGGATTCCTCGCAGTGGCGATTGCCGTGGCCGGTCTGGCCTTGAGCCTCAGGAGGCGGCAATGATGGAAGCGTCTAGGAGAAGGGGGAGTGGTCCGTAGCGTAGCGAACTCGCTGCCCTCTAGGCAATAACTGAATACGAATAACTCAAGATTCCAAAAATTTCAAACAAGAAAGAAAGGGAGAACAATGAACAAGGTTCTCAAGGGCCTCGTAGCCGTGGCAGCCACCGCGGCAATGGCCGTCGCCGGTTTCGCCGGCGCCTCCACCGCAACCGCCGAGGAGTCTACCTCTGCGAAGTATCAGATCACTGTCCCCGAGACTGATACTCACACCTATGATGCATACCAGATCTTCAAGGGCGATCTGAATGATGCTGGAACAGTGCTCAGCAATATCACTGCTGGTTCCGACTTCAAGGAAAAGAATGCGGCCGGCACTGACGGTGCTAATCTGACTGCTGCTCAGGCTGCCGAACAGATTGCTACTGGTACATATGCGGATGACACTGCCAAGCTGGCGGCAATTCAGGCTTTCGCCAAGCTGTCCACTGTGTATGGCTCCGTTTCTAAGGACAGCCCGCTGTCTGCCGTACCGGGCTACTACCTGTTCAAGGACAAGGATTCCACTGCAGACAAGAATGATGCAGCCACGCTGTTCATCGTCAAGGTTGTTGGTAATCAGGAAATCGAGCGTAAGGCCGATCAGCCTTCTGTCGAAAAGAAGGTCCAGGATACCAACGATTCCGATGGAACCACTTCCGGTTGGCAGGATTCCGCCGACTATGATGTGACCGACGAGGTTCCGTTCCAGCTGACCGCCACTCTGCCGACCGACGCCGCTGATTTTGCGGCATATAAGACCTACAAGCTGGTGTTCCACGATAGCCAGTCCGAAGGTCTGACTTTCAACAATGACATCACTGTCAAGTACGGCGATAAGGTCGTTTCCTCCGATTCCTACACTGTTGATACCACTGGTCTTAACGAAGGTGAAACCTTCCGCGTCACCATCAACGATGTGAAGACCGTCAAGGATACGGATGGTCAGCCGATTGCTGTTACTGCAGGCGGCAAGTTCACTGTTGCATATTCTTCCACTCTGAACGAAAAGTCCATTATCGGCGCTCAGGGCAACCCGAACAAGGTCTCGCTGGAATACTTCAACAACCCGAACGTGGGTGGCGAAGGCGAAACCGGTAAGACTCCGGAAGATACCGTCATCGTTTTCACCTACCAGCTGGATGTCAACAAGAACTTCAACGCTACTGTCAACGACAACGATCTGCCTGAGTTCACCCTCTACAAGAAGGTTGGCGCTTCTGACGACTACACCAAGAAAGTCGCTAAGGTCAAGGTTGTCAAGAACTCTGATGGCAAGTACGTCGCTTCCTTCCCGCGCGTGGACGACGGCCTGTACAAGCTCGTCGAGACCAAGGTGCCGGACGGCTTCAACAAGGCAGACGATACCTACCTTGAAATCAAGGCTACCCATGATGAGACGGCTGAGAGCCCGGCTCTGAAGAACCTGACTATCACTGTCAAGAATGTGGAGACTAAGGGTGACACCGCCACTGGTACCGTTGCCACTAGCGTCGTGAACAAGAAGGCTCCAACCTCCCGTCCACCGGTGGCATGGGCACCGTGCTGCTGTACGTGGCTGGTATCGCCGTGTTCGTGCTTGCTGGCGCGACCCTGGTGATGGCTCTGCGTCGTCGCAACGCCTGATCCTCCGGATTCCATAAGAATCTGAAGTAACCATGCGAAACCCGTGAGCCGCGTTGACGCAAGTCAGCAGCGGCTCACGGGAATCGCAATACATAATTTAAAAACTAAAAATTAAATAATAACTGAACCCACATATGCTGGGCTGGACCACCTCAATCCCTTGTACACTGCCTAATTTTCTTGAGTATCCAGCCTGGCTCCATATATTTTCCGGTTTGCCGTTGGGGGCGAATCAAACATGCTTACTTTCCAATCCACAGAAGAGGGGTCGGCAATGAAGGAACGCACGATCGCAAGCCGCGTCATCGCCGCATGCTGCGCAATCGCCGCCACATTCGCCGCGGCAGCCTGTGCATTCACTACTCGCGATGCCGTCGCGGCGCCAACAACAGACTCTGCCAGCGGCAGCATCGCCATTTCTTACCAACATAAAAGCTCGGACTCCGAAACTGGCGACGATTCTACCAACTTCGCCATTTCGGACGCCAGCTTCAACCTCTACAAAGTCGGACAGATCCCGCAAGCGGCGGCGCCACATTCGAACCCGTCGCACCGTTCACCGACTCCACCGCCTACCCCGTCGACTGGTCGAAGATGACCGGCAAGGACGCGCAGGTGTGGCGAGACATGGCCAACACGCTCGCCGGGCTCATCGCGGTGAACAAGCCCGACGCCACGGCAACCGGTGTCACCAACGCTTCCGGACACCTGACCTTCACCGGACTGTCCGACGGCTTGTACTTGGCCGTGTCCGACAGCGTTGACGTGAAGGTCGCCAACGCCTCCGGAAAGAACCAGACATGGACGTGCTCTTCCGGCAGCATGCTCGTCGCAGTGCCCGAAGACGGCGTCTCCGGCGGGTCGCGTGTGCTGAGTATCGAACCGAAAACCGAATGTGTGGCGCAACCGCCGAAAACCGTGGAACGCACCGTGCGCAAAATCTGGAATGACCGGAACAATTCCGACGGCAAGCGCCCCGAATCCATCACCGTGAAACTCCTGCGCGACGGCGAGCCCGTGGAAAACGTGAAGCTGAACGAGTCCAACAAGTGGACGCATTCGTGGACAGCGCTCGACGCGGACTACGAATGGACCGTGGTCGAAGCGGCGGTGCCCGACGGCTACACCACCATCTCCGATGTGGAAGGCGACTCCACTGAAATCACCAACACGCACACGCCACCCACCACGCCGGACCAGCCGCACACCGGCGCCGACGTGCAGCAGGCCGCTTGGATTGCCGTGGCCATCTTGGGCGCGGGCTTGGTGCTGATGATCGTTGCCAAGACGGCTTTGCGGAAGCGGGCGTAGCATAAATAACGTGACGGATGAATCGGACGCCAAGCCAGCTGCGCAAGTCGAATTGGATGCGCAGGTTAAACCGGGTGCGCAGGTTAAACCGGCTGCCAAGCATAAGAAATCGAATGCGCTGCTCAATGTGATGATTGCCATCTCCGCAATCGCCATGATCGGTGCGCTGGGCCTCATCGCGTATCCGACATTCAGCGACTGGTGGAACCGCATGCACCAGTCATACGCCGTGGCAGGCTACGTGGAACAGACCAAAGACATGTCCGGCGCCGAACGCAAGGCCATGCTGAAAGCGGCGCACGAATACAACGAACGGCTCGCCGCGAACGGCGATCGGTGGCACATGACCGACGCGCAGAAGCGCGAATACAACGAAACGCTCGACGTGACCGGCACCGGCATCATGGGATATGTGACCATCCCGCGCATCAAAGTGAAACTGCCCGTCTACCACGCACCAGCGACGGCGTACTGCAGATCGCCGCCGGACACCTGGCCGGAACCTCGCTGCCAGTAGGCGGAGCGACCACGCACGCGGTAGTCTCCGGACACACCGGACTGCCATCCGCGCGACTGCTCACCGGCCTCGACGAACTGAAAAAAGGCGACACGTTCGCATTCCACGTGCTCGACGAAACCTACACGTACCAAGTGGACCAGATCTCAGTGGTGCTGCCGAGCGAAATCAGCAAGCTGAATATTGAGTCCGGGGCCGATTACGCGACGCTGATCACGTGCACGCCATACGGAGTGAACTCGCACCGGCTGCTGGTGCGCGGCCACAGAATTCCGAACCGAAAGTGCCAGACAAGACGCAATACGACGAGCCGGGCGAAATGACAGCCGTGGCGGCTGCGGTGATCGGACTGCTCGTGTTTGTGGCTGGCTGCGCTTTTGTGGGGCTCGCGCGGCTATGGCGACGCTCCTGGATTGTGCGGCACGGGTTGTGCGCCGGGGCCGGCGCGCGCCATTCGTCTGGTGTTCGGGGGTAGTGTCTAGCCTAGCGCCGCCGCAGGCCGGTGACATCGCTTCTCCGGTGTGCGGGGGTGTGCGTCTGGTCGTGCTCGGTATGTGGTGCGTGGTGTTTGTGTGCTTGTGGTACGTGTTGCGTTTCAGTGTGTGTACTTGTGTTTGCGTGCGTGTGCATGTCTGATGTTGCGCAGGGGTGTTGTTGCGGTGCGCATATGGCCTGAATCGTGCTGAAGCATGGGTTGTGAGCGGATGGGGGTATTATTCGGCCTGTTTCGGACGCTTTTGATGCCCCTTTTGCTCATGACTTGCGGTTTTGACGGTTTTGGCGCGGTTGTGAGCGGATGGGGGTACGATTCTGGATGTTTCGGGCTGTTTTGATGTTGGGTGGCCTCCCTTTTGCTCACGACTTGTGAGTTGGGCTGGTTTTGCTTGTCTGTGAGCGGATGGGGGTGTGATTCGGGCTGTTTCGGACGCTTTTGATGCCCCTTTTCGCTCATGACTTGCGATTTTGCCGGTCGCGCGCGGTCGTGTGCGTACGGGGGTGTGTGCAATGGGTCTTGCGTGGGTGTAGGCGCGCGGGTGTGCCGGTGTAGGCGTGGGTGTAGGCGTGCGGTCGTGGTTTTGGCTGGATATCTGGCTTATAGATGGCGGATTTGGCCGGGCGTCCGGTGGTATCTCGCTTATAGGTGGCGGGTCGGTTTGGGCAATAGGTCGTTAGAGGGTAGCATGCATGCCCCCTAGATGTCTTGTTTCCGCAAGGGGCCGCCATCTATAAGCGAGATACCATCCGTCGATCCTGCGAATCCGCCATCTATAAGCGAGAAAGCGCGTGAACCGGGCGCTGCGGCGGCGAAATCGCAAAATTATGGAATCGGCTGATTACTGCGCGCGGCAGGTGGGTAGTATCGGGCGCGGAAGACGTGGAAGGAGCTGCCATGTGTGATGAAGGGGAAACTGCGGATCGGGCGGATGCCGTACGAACGGAATCGCAAAAGATGGAATCGCGAGCGGGGGAGACGGCGCTTGACGGGTCGGCGCGCAGCATCATCGTGCTGATTGTGGTCGGCATGTTGGTGGGGGTGCTGTCAGGCATGTTCGGCATCGGCGGCGGCACGGTGATCGTGCCCGCGCTCGTCTGGCTGGGGCTATCTCAACGCAACGCGGCCGCCACGTCCACGCTGGCGATCGTGCCGACCTCCATTTCCGGCGTCATTTCGTACGCGACCGGCGGGCACGTCGACTGGCTCGCCGCAGCTCTGCTGTTCTGCGGCATGTTCATTGGCGGACAGATCGGCAGTTGGCTGCTGTCACGGCTGCCGGAATTGGTGCTGCGGTGGATTTTCGTGGCGTTTCTCGTGTTCGTGGTGATCAATCAGGTGAGTTTTGTGCCGTCGCGCGACCACCAGATCGTCATGACGGTGGTGACCGGCATTGGCTTGGCGTTGCTGGGTGTGGTCATCGGCACGCTGGCGGGGCTGCTGGGCATTGGGGGTGGTGCGCTTGCGGTGCCGTCGCTGTCGATGCTGTTTGGCGCGTCCGACCTGGTTGCGCGCGGCACTTCGCTGTTGGCAATGTTTCCGAATTCGATCACGACCAGCGCGGCGAACTTGAAGCGCAGGCTAGCGCATGTGAGGACCGCGCTGATCATCGGGTTGGTGGCGGCTGCGACCGCGCCGCTCGGCACGTGGATTGCGGGGGAGGTTTCGCCACGTGCCGGTTCGATCATGTTCGCCTGCTATCTGTGCGTGCTGCTGGTGCGGTCCGTGTTCGTGGCCGTAAAGGCCACGCGCGCGGCGCGGGTTGCGCGGGGCTGAGTGGCGCGGGCATTTTTCCCAGTGGCTGGATGATTTAGTCGCGTGAGTGGTGCGTCAGAGGTGGTTTTTATCCAGTCACTGGGATTTTTGGCGTGTGAGTGGGGTCTGAGAGGTTGGATTTATCCAGCCAGTGGGGGATTTTGGCTTGTGGGGTGCGGTGGGGGTGTTGTTTGACGGAATATGGCGATTTTATTGGCCGTATTCCCCCTGTTCATGCGGTGGATATGTTGCGGTCATCATATGGCGATGAGTGTTCATCTGTCGTTCTTCTGTAGTGCGGTGTGCGTTGGCTTGCGGCGCATAGCGTGGGCGGTGGCATCGAAAGATCCAAGCAATGCAGCCGCGGAAAGGTTCCGCGCAGCCGGAAAACATGGTCGAAACGGGCGTTACCTAACGGGCGCAACCGAAACGGCAGGTTGGACGGCACGGAAGAAACTGCATGGAAGAAAGAAGAAACATGAGCAAGCACAAAGCTTTGAAGGGCGCGATCGCAGCGGTCGCATCCGTAGCGACGCTCGGCGCGCTCGCCGCACCGGCGCTCGCAGCTGACACCACGTACAGCCCCAACGGCAAGTCCGTTGCGGAACTGGCGCAACACGGCGGCGCGCAGCGCATCGCAGCTATCGGCAACAAAAAAGCCAAGAATGTGGTGCTGTTCATCGGCGACGGCATGGGCGATTCGGAAATCACCGTCGCCCGTGACTATCTGAAGGGCGCCAACGGCCACTTCGACGGACTTGACGCGGTCGGCCAGCCGAGCGCGCTTGGTGACGTGCAGGCTGGTACTGGCCAGTACACCACCTTCTCGGTCGGCAACGGCAGCAAGGACAGCGCTGTCGGCAAGGATGGCGACGGCAAGCTGGTCGCCAACCCCAATCCGGGCAAGCTTACCCCCGTAACCGATTCCTCCGCATCCGGTTCCGCATGGGCCACCGGCACCAAGACCTACAACAACGCCGTTGACGTTGATATTTACGGCAATCCGCAGCTGAACCTCTTTGAGCTGGCCAAGCGGCCGGCAAAGCCACCGGCAATGTGACCACCGCCGAAATCCAGGATGCTACCCCGGCCGTGCTGGAATCGCATTCGTCCGAACGTGCCTGCTACGGCCCACAGGGCAAGACCGACGGCACGTCCAACAATGCCTCCAAGCAGTGCCTCATCAACCAGCTTAAGGAAAACGGCGGCATCGGCTCCATCTCCGAGCAGCTGCTCGACACCCGCGCTGACGTAACCATCGGCGGTGGTTCCAAGTACTTCCGTCAGACCGTGCAGGGTGGTGAATACAAGGGCAAGACTGTGTGGGAGCAGGCCAAGGAAATGGGCTTCCAGACCGTCGAGAACGATCCGGCTGCCATGAACGCCCTGCAGTACAAGGACAACCAGCCGGTGCTCGCTCTGATGAGCGACGGTAACATGCCGACCAAGTTCGACCCGTCCAAGCCACCGCCAAGGATCCAGCTAAGGACGCCAACCGACCGTGTGCACGCCGAACGCCAATTGGCTCGGCAACCAGGGCTCTTCGCTCAAGGACATGACCAAGAAGCGCTCGATTTGCTGAATGACAACCCGAACGGCCAGAAGAACGGCTTCTTCCTGCAGGTCGAGGGCGCCTCGATCGATAAGCAGGACCACGCAGGCAATGCCTGCGGCCAGATTGGCGAGACCGACGACTTCGACCAGGCCATTGCCTACGCCATGCAGAACGTGGACCTCACGAACACGCTGGTGATCGTCACCGCCGACCACGCGCACACCTCCCAGATCCTCAACGCCCAGCCGGCTTACGCACTGTCCACCGTGCTGAAGACCGCTGATGGCAACAACATGGTCGTCTCCTACGGCACCGCCCAGGACGATTCTCGCGATGCAGACGGCGGCTACAACGGCGGCGACATGGAGCACACCGGCACCCAGCTGCGTATCGCGGCTTCCGGCCCTGGCGCACAGCGCGTCATCGGCCTGACCGACCAGACCGACAACTTCTACACGATCGCCGGCGCTTGGGCCTGGCCACTTCCGCCGAATCGCAGAAGGCACTGTCTGACAACGGCACTGTGAAGGTCTCCGCTGCCGACGGCAAGTTCACCGCGGACGTCGACGGCTTCAACGGCGACGCTGTGCTCAGCTACGAGCTGAAGGACAAGAACGACAAGACCGTGGCCGCGTCCGATTCCTCCACTCCGCTCTCCGGCGTGCGCGTCAAGACCGCACAGACCACTCCGATCGCGCTCGACGGCGTGACCGAAGGCTCCGAATACACGCTCACCGTCACCGGCCGCCAGTCCGGCAAGGCTGTGACCGTCGACTTCCAGGCTCCGGCCGCCAACTCCGCTGACAAGAACAACGGCAAGCCGGGCGCTGGCAACGCTGACAAGAACGGCGTGATCGCTTCCGGCAAGGTCAACAACGATACGAAGGCCGGCCCGTTTGGCGCCGCACTGCTCGGCAAGACCGGCACCGCGGTGCTGGCTGCGGCTGTTGCGATCGCCATGCTGGTTGCCGTCGCGATGCTCATCAAGACCGCGAAGGCCGCCAAGAACGACCGCTGATTGGCTGAATAACCTCCGATAATCCCCAAAACCGCCGCCGCTGAGATGCTCCCCAGCGCCGGCGGTTTTGGGTTTTGCGCAAAGTTGAGTGAGGTGTACTCAAGAATTTTTGCGATTTCGGGAATAATAACTTGCGATTCAAAGTTGAGTGGTGTAGGCTCAAGTTTTGGAAAGCATGAGAGACGGCAATCCGGAAACGGCGATCCGAAACTCGAGCGAAGAACGAAAAGAACGTATAGCGAACCTATTGCAAAGGAGACAAGTTATGGGACGCGCAGTTGGCATCGATCTGGGTACCACCAATTCCTGCATCGCAACTCTTGAAGGTGGCCAGCCCACCGTTATCGTGAACGCCGAAGGCGCTCGCACCACACCGTCGGTCGTGGCTTTCAGCAAGTCCGGCGAAATCCTGGTCGCGAAGTCGCCAAGCGCCAGGCCGTCACCAACGTCGACCGCACCATCAGCTCCGTCAAGCGCCACATGGGCACCGACTGGACCGTTGAGATCGACGGCAAGAAGTGGACCCCGCAGGAGATTTCCGCCCAGGTCCTGATGAAGCTGAAGCGCGACGCCGAAGCCTACCTTGCGAACCGGTCACCGACGCCGTGATCACCTGCCCGGCATACTTCAACGACGCCCAGCGTCAGGCCACCAAGGACGCCGGCACCATGCGGGCCTGAACGTCCTGCGTATCATCAACGAGCCGACCGCCAGCCGCACTGGCCTACGGCCTTGAAAAGGGCAAGGAAGACGAGCGCATCCTGGTCTTCGATCTCGGTGGCGGCACCTTCATGTGTCCCTGCTGGAAATCGGCAAGGACGACGACGCT
>ENA-OQIM01000212-OQIM01000212.1-human-gut-metagenome-genome-assembly--contig:-NODE-212-length-20965-cov-2.924753_pt1 | contig 20965 bp, 23 predicted proteins | sample MGYA00242579_ERZ504744 | MGnify/ENA primary metagenome ERZ504744 (study PRJEB26092, sample SAMD00036441) | human gut metagenome | host: Homo sapiens | study: EMG produced TPA metagenomics assembly of...
CGAACTCTTCCGGTGTGATGACGTATTCCTCAAACGTTCCGTCCTTGATCTCGCAGACGCTTGTCGGTGCGCTTAAGGAAATTTCATCGAGCAGTCCTGGCCGTAGACAACCATGCCGCGTTTGACGCCAAGATTGAAGAGAACTTCTGCCATCGGGCGGACAAGTGCTTCCTCGTAGACACCCATCACCTGCATCGTGGCTGCTGCCGGGTTGGTCAGCGGTCCGAGGATGTTGAAAATGGTCCGGATGCCGAGCATCTTGCGGACCGGTGCCACGTATTTCATGGACATGTGGTATTTCTGTGCGAACAGGAAACAGATTCCAAGTTTTTCCAGAACTTCTTTGTTTTTCTCCGGCTCCAGGTCGATTTTGACGCCGAGCGCTTCGAGACAGTCGGCTGCGCCGGATTTGCTCGATGCGGCGCGGTTTCCGTGTTTTGCAACTGCGACGCCGCCTGCAGAGATCACAAGGGATGCTGTTGTGGAGATGTTGAAGGAATTGGATCTATCTCCGCCGGTTCCGACGATTTCCAGAACATCCTTGTCATGTTCCATGTGAACACCGTGCTTTCTCATGCCGTTGGCACATGCGGTGATCTCTTCGATTGTCTCGCCTTTCATCGTCATGGCAGTTAAAAATGCGCTGATCTGGATCGGATCGGCTTTTCCTCCCATGATTTCATCCATGCGCCCTCTGCCATCTCGTAGGTTAAGTTCTCTTTATTTACCAGTTTTACAATCGCTTCCCAAATCATATTCTGTTTCTCTCTTTCTTTGCTGTCCTGTGATCTATCTTGTAATTTTTAAGAAGTTTTCTACCATCTGTCTGCCCTGCGGGGTCAGAATGGATTCCGGATGAAACTGGACTCCGTAGATCTTTTTCTCACTGTCCTCGACTGCCATGACCTCGCCGTCTGCAGTTCTTGCCGTTACCTTTAAGGTTTCCGGCAGTGTCGCTTCATCAGCTGCGAGGGAATGGTATCTTGCAACCGGAACGGTTTCCGGCAGCCCCTGGAATAATTCCGAGGTAAGATCCAGCGTTGTCTCGGACTGTTTGCCGTGCATCAGCTGTTTCGCATAGGTGACGGTCGCGCCGTACACGGCACAGATTGCCTGATGGCCGAGGCAGACACCGAGGATCGGGATCTCGCCGCCTAATTTTTCTACAATCTCCATGCATCGGCCTGCCTGCTCCGGACGGCCCGGTCCGGGAGATAAAATGATGGATGCCGGTGCCAGTGCGCAGATTCGTCGATCGTCATCTCATCGTTCCGGATGACCTTCATGTCCGGATTGATCGAACCGGCGAGCTGATACAGGTTATAGGAAAAACTGTCATAATTATCTACCAGCAGTATCATAAGTTGCTTCCTCCTTCTGCCTCTGCAAGTGCGACCATCACGGCCTTTGCTTTGTTGATGCATTCCTGATGCTCTTTTTCCGGTACGCTGTCGGCTACAATGCCGGCACCGGAGCGGACGAACACTTTTCCGTTTTTCTTAAACGCAAGCCGGATTGCGATGCAGGTGTCCATATTTCCGGTGAAATCCAGATAGCCGATCGCACCGCCGTAAATGCCGCGCTTGTTGTTTTCCAGCTCATTGATGATCTGGCAGGCACGGAGCTTTGGTGCACCGGAGAGGGTTCCGGCCGGGAGAACGGAATCGATGGCATCGACTGCGGTCTTGTCTTTCCGAAGCTGTCCTTTTACAGTGGAACCGATGTGCATGACGTGGGAGTAACGCTCGATTGACATGTATTTTTCTACTTCCACGGTTCCGAAATCACAGATCTTTCCGAGATCGTTTCTTCCCAGATCAACCAGCATGTTGTGCTCGGCACGCTCTTTTTCATCGGCGAGGAGTTCTTTTTCCAGCCGCTGGTCTTCTTCATAGCTCTTTCCTCTCGGCCGCGTTCCGGCAAGCGGGAAGGTCCGGACCTCTCCGTCCTCAACTTTTACGAGAGTTTCCGGGGATGCACCGGCGATCTCGACATCATCACTCGAGAAGTAGAACATGTACGGCGACGGATTCGTCGTGCGGAGAACGCGGTACGTATCGAGGAGGCTTCCCTCAAAATCAGCTTCGAGCCGGTTGGAGAGAACGAGCTGGAAGAGGTCTCCCTCGTGGATATAATGTTTGACCTGCTCGACTTTCTCACAGTACGCTTTCTCATTGAAGAGCGGGCGGAACTCGGATTTCAGGTGGCCGGCTTTCGTCTCGGCCGGTTTTCCGAAGCGGATCAGCTCTTCCATTTTTTCGAGTTCCTGTACGGCTTTTTCGTAATTTTCTTCGAGATTTTCGGTTTCGATATTAAGCATCAGTACGATTTTCTGACGGTAATTATCATAGGCGATGACCTTATCGAACAGCATCAGGTCGACATCTTTGAAATGTTCCTGATCTTCTGCGTCCAGCTTTAAGATCGGCTCGCTGTACTTGATGTAATCGTAAGAGAAGTATCCGACGAGGCCGCCGGTGAAGGTCGGCAGTGTCGCGATCTTCGGACTTTTATTTTTCTCAATCAGGGTTTTGATGACGGCTCCCGGATGGGCTGTCTTTGCGGTCAGCCGGATCTGTCCGGTCGGAAGCTGTTCTTCGTGGCTTTCCGGAATATCTTCTACTTTTTTCATCTCTGCCGCATCGGCGGTGATTGTCAGGTTTCCGTTGACACAGGTGAGTTCCAGCGACGGATCGTAGCCGAGAAAAGTGTATCTTCCCCACTGTTTTTTATCCTCCACGCTTTCGAGCATGTAGCAGTGGCTGCTGACGCCCTGCAGGACTTTCAGTGTTTCTACTGGTGTACGGATATCCGAATAAATTTCTCTGCTTACCGGGATTTTCCGAAAAGCTCCCGATGCGGCTGCTTTTGAAATTTCTTCTAACGTCATCTGTTTCATCTTGTTATCTCCTCTCCTTGTGTCTGCAAAGGCTGTCATCAACACTGGTCCTCAGAACCAATTTCTGATATACAAAAAACCGCCCCCGCAAAGAATCACTTTGTTCTTTGCCAAGGGCGGGTATATTTTTATACTCGTGGTGCCACCTTGTTTTGCGATTGCTCACACGCTCTGCAGAATACGATCATATTCCTGGCAACTAACGTATGCCTGCACGTTACAGAATACTCAGACGGTTTCCCGCTTTTCCCTGTACCCTCCGTGTCCATTTGCTGATCCGCTTTCTGTCCGGCTTCCACCTGCCCGGGCTCTCTGTGAGTGCGCTTCCAACGTTATCTCCACTTCATCGGTTTCGAAGTATTTATTTTTTTCTTATGGGCTGTATTATAGTTCCATTCTTTTTTGCTGTCAAGTAATTTTTTTGTTCTTTTTGTTCAAAGTCCGGTATTTTTATGATATTCCCGTGTCCACGCCGCAAGAGCTTCGTCCAGATCGCGCGGGAGCTCGACATGCATTGCCTCGGTGATCTGGCGGTCCATCTCCCGTCTCGTCTCGGCATCCACTTTCCGCTCGGTGCACATCTGCTCATAGGCGTCCTGTCCTTTGCTCATGTAGACCGCAAACAGCCAGCTCTTTAACGATGCTTTCGTGTGCAGCTCTTCATTTGCTTTCTGAAAGCACGTAAGTGCTTCATTCATCTGGAACAGACTTGCGTAGGCACAGCCCATGTTGTTGTAAATACTTCCGGTGAACTGGCTTCCCATGTTGGTTTCGTTTTCCTCGGTATCTTTCAGCGTTTCCTGGTAAACCTGGATCGCATTGATATATTTTTCGTGGTCAACAAGGTAGTCTCCCTTGATTTTTTTCCGCACAATCTCCGGCTGCTCCTCGAACCGTTTCAGGCGCTCATTCATCTCACGGAACTGATCGTGGGAAAGATAATTGATCTCCTTGAAGATCGGCAGGATAAACTCACCGATGTTCTTTTTCTCCTCCAGAAGGACGTAGAGACGCTGGTACAGTCTTCTTAAGTGGAGTTCTTCTTTCATCCACACCAGCAGCTGCTCGTTAATGATGGTCTCGTCCAGCAGATAGATGTTGTGGTACAGATAATAACACAGTTCCTCGATGGAATAAATATTTGTGCTGATGTTGGAAATATAATACGGATTTTTCGCCCGTTTGACCTGACATAAAATATAACCGCTCATCGTTTACACCTCCCCCATCGTCTCGTGCCAGATTTTGTGGCTTGCCGGGAACATATCGCCAAAACCTAAATCCTCTGCGGTGATCTGACACGTAACCGGAGAATCATACTCCAGACGCAGACGAATCCGTGTTGTCTTCGGCGGCCGTTTGGGCAGCCCGTCCAGCTTCATGGTATAGCGGTTTCGTTTTCCGCTTTCCATGGAGCTTACAACAAATTCCAGCTCCTCCGTTCCGTCGAGGATCAGTTCACATTCTTTTTCTGCTTCATACCAGTTCACACCGGCTGCAATCAGCGCATAGTATGCCGGAGAACCATTGATCGTCATCTCCATGCCGATGTTGTAGCGCACGAGGTCATTTCCGAGGAAGAGATAGCCCTTTAAGCGGCGCTCCTCCACTTTTTCGCGCGCGGAAAAGCAGGCGCCTGTGCAAACAGGTTCGTTCCGCCGAAGATTCTTCTCTGGTTTTTCTTTAACTGACGCAGAGAGTTGTCGGCCCAGGCAAGGTCGAACTCCTCGCTCACCAGAAATACGCTGGAATAAATTTCATTCCCCATCGCTTCTCCCATCAGATGGCAGAAATCGCGGTCGCGCTCCATCGGCTCGATCGAAAGTGCGGCTTTTGGCCCCCGTTTTACGGTCACAGTTGCCGGCTTCGTTTTACGGCTGATGGAAAGTTCAGAAAACGATGCTTCCTCATCTTTCAGGAAAAACAGACCGACTTTACGGCTCCAGAGCTCCGGCTTCTGGTTCAGCACATGGCAGTAAAAGCTCTCGTCATGCTCCTGCAGGTAGCTCTGCCGCGCGGCAGTCCGATTATCTTGTATGCTCACGCACATTTTCCACAAATGGACGGGTCAGATGGCCCGTGGTGATCATCATCGCCTGGATCTGCTGGTCCGGGCGCTCGATGCCGATCATCTTCAGTGCTTCGCGAAGGAACGTGCCAAGGACCTCTCCCGGCGTGTAATCCCGGTTTTCGATCTGGCAGATGCGGGATCCCATGCAGATCTCGTACAGATTGTCCAGCCAGATGCCGTTTCCCGCGTGAGCAGATTTTTCTGCATCCGGTCCTGTTTTCCACGTTTCCTCATTCCGTTTTTTGGCAATGGCGGTCGGAAATTCCACCGCCTCTTCTCCTTCTTTTACCGGGATGGAGACGGCCGTATGGGTTCCCCTGTCATAGCAGCAGAACTGGGAATATTTCTCTCCAAAATCAAATCCTAAAATTAAATTTTTCTGTTCCATGTCGTATCCTCCTGCTGCTTCTTTTCATCCACAAGTGCAAAACAGTTCCGAACCAGAGCCTCCTGCTGCAGATACTTTTGGAATGCTTCTTCTGCTTTTTCCGAATCTCCTGCCGCGCGCGCTGCTTTCATCTGATTCAGAAGCTGGTACCGCGTCTTTCCTGCTTTTGGTTCGCCGGTCATGGAGACGGTTTTCACCTCTGTTTTTCCCTCGCCCTGACGGTTCGTAAAGGTCAGGTAATACTCCATTTTCTCGCCGTAGAACAGCAGAAACTCTTTCACAAAAATGCCCTGATACATATTGCGCATCGGTTCGCTCTTCCATGTTTCTTCGGCGTTTGTCCGGTAATGAATCGTCACCTTTGCCTCCGCTCTCTGGCGCTCCTCGATGAACATGCGGTCGCCGATCTGGAAGCCTTCGGTCAGGTGCTCCGGCAGATCCTTGTAGAAGGCAAAGCGGAGTCCCTGTTTCGTAAACGCCAGAAGCAGGGTATGCGCCTCTTTTTCTTCCTCCTCAGAAAGCTGCGGCTTCGTGGAAAGATGTTTCAGCATCGCAAAACGGCAGATCTCGTCCAGCTCCCAACCTGTTTCCAGGCGCGGTCCAAGTAGTCAAACATCTGATCCGAAAGCGGTTTTCCGTCCATAAAATAGCCGATCGCAAGATACGTCAGGTATGCCAGAATGACATGCTCTTTTCCGCTCTGGCGGATGTAGCTCTCCAGCATTTCCTGCTCCCACTTCGGGTGGCTGCGCACAAAGACGGACCAGGTCAGAATGCGCTCCTCCAGCTTGTCGCTCTCCATCTGGAAGCCGCGGATTTTATCCCATAAACTGCACATATCCTCAATAGAACCGGTGAAATAATCTCTCAGATAGCACAATACAATTTCATCGTAGATGCCCTGTTTTACCACGTAGGATGCCAGATAGAGAAGCTCCTCGTCCTCTGTAAACTCTTTTTCCAGAATCATCGCATGCGCCAGACGGAAGAGACACGACACCGGGATCTTTTCGTAGCCGTACCGATCCGTCAGGGCAAAGGCGCGGCTGTAACAGCCGTAGCGTACCAGAAGCTCGATCGTAGAAATACGGTCCACCTTTGCGTAAGCGCTGTCCTCCAGCTCTGCAACAGCTGCCTCGGTCTCACGCTCATCCGGATGGGCAAGATAGTATTCCAGCAGTTTCTGACGCACTGTTTTCCGGTAAGCACTGGAAATGCGCTCGTGCGCGCTGCCTGCTGATACCAAGCAAGATTTTCTGCGGTAAGCTGCATCTCCTCTTCCTGCTCCCCGCACAGGTGCAGCAGCAGACCCGGATTTTCAATGGCAAAACCGCCGCAGGCACAGGCAAGCTCTTCATCCGTAAATAATGGCTCTACGCGGCAGGTTTCTGTCACCGCATATCTTCTGCGCTGCTCATCTTCGAGAAGAATCCGCGCTTTTTTGCCGTACAGACGGATATAAGCACCCCGTTCCGTCATCGGATAGGACGTTTCGCCTGCCATCGCCGGATGGCAGACGATCACACGCGTGATTTTCGGATTTTCACACGTTACATGATGGGTAAACAGCACATTTGCGATCGCTTTTGCGCTGTCGGGATCTTCCGGTTTTTTCAGAAAAGTCCGGTACAGTGCGGCGTATTCGCGGTTCATGCGGCCTTTCTGGATCTGTCTTGCCGTGAAAACCTCCATCGCCGGGCGGTAGCTCTGGAATGTATGGCGGTCTTTTTCGCGGTTTTTGATCACGTTGGCGTAGATCAGCGCTTTCTTCTGGCCTGCCAGTGTGTTGCTGTAGGAGAAATACATCCGGATGACCTGCGGAAGGACCTCGTCGAACGACGCATCCATCGTTTCGATATAGTACTCGTACAGGCGCGTGATGCGGATGTTCCGCTCCACGGCTTTTGCATACCACGGGAAATATTCCTTCCGCACCGGGCGGCCCTTCATCACCAGTTTGCAGATGGCTTCGAGCACTTCATCGGATGGAAAACGCTCATAGCCCGCAGTCAGAATCTGATAGACATTCTCATCGAACGTTTTCATCGTCTCTGTAAGATAAGCGGCCCGTTTTAACAGTTCCCCGCTTAAAATGCCTTCTTTCTGCGCAAATTTCAGCACCTGAACAGTGAACGGCGAAATCCGGCGGAGCTGTCCCTCCTGGCGGAGATAGAGCTGTGCCGCATCCAGATACAGAAGCGGGCTCTTGCACCCGCACTCATAGCAAAGTTCCATCGCGTAGAGCTGACGGGTCAGCGACTGCTGCCAGGAATCGTCGGCATCAATGGCAAGCTTTAACAGAAAATAGCTTGCACTCTCCTGCCGCATCAGTGTTCCAAGGCGTGATACCAGCCCGGTATGGCCCACTTCCATTTTCAGCTTCCATGCCAGATACAGGTACGCTCCTTTTTTCTCCGCGGTGTCCAGCAGTTCCTGATGCTCTTTTACGTAAGAAAGCGTTTCTCTTGCTTTTCCGGTTTCCTCATGGCTCTCGTACAGCCATGCTTTTCCCAGCGTCACCCACGCCATGTCTCCGCCGGCTTTTTCGAACTGCTCGATGGCCTCCCAGGTGTCCTGATACCAGGTACGGTAGTCGCGTTTATGGACTGCCAGATCGAGATAGCCGCGCGCGATGGCAGTTATCTGACGGTCGCGCTCCGTATTTTTCCTGCTGGTCACATGCTTTTCGCTGTTTGTCACTTCCAGTTCAAAGCGAAGCTCCTGTTTTCCCTGACGCACCGTAATTCTGCCGTAATGGCGGCCGTTTCCGATTTTCTCCTGATGGATAATGTATTCCACACCGTAGACGCTTCCGATGAAATCTTCTGAAGTGACGACTTTCTTTTCCACTTCCAGAAAGTCTCCCTGCACCTCGATTTCCATGCGGACGTAGCCCCAGGTATTTTTATACAGATACAGTGTTTCCTTGCGCGGCTGGTCCACGGTAAGCACAGTTTTCTCCGGCTGTTCCGCCGAAAGCATCACCGGCTCTTTCTGACCGAGGGCAACCAGAAATTCCTCCAGATGCTGAAATGTCACCGGCTTGTGGGACAGTCCCTGATAAAGTGCCATCTGCTCCGGTGCCTCTTTCTGAAGAAGACGTGCAAACTCTTTTTTTACAAAGAAGCGGTACGCTGCGCCGAAATCATGGCTTGCCAGATGCACAAAATCTGCCAGGGAATGAATCTCCTGTCCGGAAATGTTCATTGTCTTTCCTGCAATCGAGACGTGTACCCGCACGCAGCGTTCCTCCAGATTGCTGCTGACGGTGATGTTTCCACAGATTTCATCGCCTGCTTTTAATCCGCTGGTATCCACGCCGTACTCAATCGTACTCGCCGTTCCCTGGAACTGATTTTTCGCCAGAACGATTCTCTGATGATCTGTGGTCACAATTCCTTTTACTCTTCTCCCGTCTTCCGCTCCGATATTCAGCTCTCCGCGGAAATTCTGCCCCTCGTCCAGCGTCAGGGCCACCTCCGTCTCGGACAGCAGCAGATGGGGAACCTCATATTCAAATCTGCCGTTCAGCAGTTGTTCCAATCTTCTTCTCAATGTTTTTCACCTTATTTTATCTAAATCGTTTTCGTTCTTTTCCACAACGTCTGATTATACCCCAAGACGCACGGGATTGCAACGGAAAGGGGACGCTCCTTTTAATAGTCGAACAGCGAAAACTGGTTGCTTTCGGGCAGATCTCCGAAGACACCGAGGTCCGCCATAAAGTCGATAATCGTCTTGCTGACCTTGGTGCGGTCGCGGAAATCATCTTTCGAGAGGAATTTTCCGTTTCGTGCCGCAAGGACAACGGCGTCGGCCGCCTTGTCGCCCAGACCCTCGATCGAGTCGAGCGCCGGCATCAGATGTTTGTCATCGTAGACCTGGAAGCGGTGCGCCTGTGCTTATAGAGGTCCACCGGCACGAAATCGAAGCCGCGGGCGTACATTTCCTGGACAATCTTCATATCCTTGACGGTTGCCTGCTCCTTCTGAGTCAGCGTGTCTTTCCGTTTTTCGTAATCTTTCATATAATATTCCAGCCGGTCGCGTCCCATGCACATGAGCTCGTAGGAAAATGCGGACGCACGAATGGAGAAGTACGCCGCATAGTACGCCAGCGGATAGAAAATTTTATAGTAAGCGATGCGGTACGCCATCATGACGTACGCCGCCGCGTGGGCTTTCGGGAACATGTACTTGATCTTTTACATGACCAGATGTACCAGTCCGGCACGTCATGTGCCTTCATCTCCTCTTCCCACTCCGGTTTTAAGCCCTTTCCTTTTCGCACACTCTCCATGATCGTAAAGGAAAGCTCACTTTCGAGTCCCTTGTCGATCAGGTAGATCATGATATCGTCTCGGGTACAGATGGCGGTGGAAATCGTCGCCTTGCCCTCCTCGATCAATGTCTGCGCATTGCCGAGCCATACGTCGGTTCCGTGCGACAGACCAGAGATACGGATCAGGTCAGAGAACGACTGCGGCTTCGTGTCCAGAAGCATCTGGATAACGAAATCGGTACCGAACTCCGGCACGCCAAGACATCCAAGCGGGCAGCCGCCGATGTCCTCCGGCTTGATGCCAAGCGCCTCGGTGCTCTTGAACAGCGACATGACCTCCGGGTTATCGAGCGGAATCGTCTGCGCATCAAGGTGCGTGATATCCTCGAGCATACGGATCATGGTCGGATCATCGTGTCCGAGAATGTCGAGCTTTAAGAGGTTGGCATCAATGGAGTGGTAATCGAAATGGGTCGTAATGATGTCGGTTGTCATATCGTTCGCCGGATGCTGCACCGGGTGAAGGAGTTGATATCCTCACCGAACGGCAGAACGATGATACCGCCCGGGTGCTGGCCGGTGGTACGGCGGATGCCGGTGCATCCTTCCACGATACGGTCGATCTCGCAGTTCCGTTTGTGCTGGCCGCGCTCTTCGTAATAGTTCTTCACGTAACCGAACGCTGTTTTATCCGCCAGCGTACCGATGGTTCCCGCACGGAACGTCTGACCGGCACCGAAAATAACCTCTGTGTATTTGTGCGCCTTACTCTGGTAATCACCGGAGAAGTTCAGGTCGATATCCGGCTCTTTATTTCCCTTGAATCCAAGGAACGTCTCGAACGGGATATCAAATCCCGCTTTTTTCAGCGGCTTGCCGCAGTTCGGGCAGACGGCGTCCGGCATATCGCATCCGGCGCGGCCGACGTACTCTTTGACGCGCGGCGAATCGAACTCGCTGTAATGACACGACTCGCAGTAGTAATGCGGCTCAACGGGTTTACCTCCGTGATTCCCGCCATCGTCGCAACGAACGAGGAACCGACGGAACCACGCGATCCTACAAGGTATCCGTCCTCGTTCGACTTCCACACCAGTTTCTGTGCGATGATGTACATAACGGCGTATCCGTTGGAAATAATGGAGTTCAGCTCTCGCTCGAGGCGCGCGGAAACGATCTCCGGCAGCTCCTCGCCGTAGATTTCATGCGCGCGGTCGTAGCAGATTCTACGCAGTGTCTTGTCGGAATCTTCGATGACCGGCGGGAATTTTCCGGCACGGATCGGGGAGATTTTCTCGACAAGGTCGGAGATTTTGCGCGGATTGGTGATGACGACCTCCTCCGCTTTCTCACTTCCGAGATATGAAAACTCTTCAAGCATCTCCTCGGTGGTGCGCAGGAACAGCGGTGCCTGCTCAGCCGCGTCGTCAAAACCTTTTCCGGTCATGATGATGCGGCGGTAGATCTCGTCCTGCGGATCCATGAAGTGGACGTCGCACGTTGCCACAACAGGCTTATGGAACTGCTCGCCGAGTTTAACAATGCGCCTGTTGATCTCCTTTAAATCCTCCTCGCTCTCTACGGCAGAAACGTCCTCTTTTTTGATCATGAACGCGTTGTTGCCGATCGGCTGGATTTCCAGATAATCGTAGAAGTCCACAAGACGCGCAATCGCCGCATCCGGTTCACCGCGCAGGATTGCCTGGTAGAGTTCGCCCGCCTCGCAGGCAGATCCGATCATCAGACCGTCCTGGTATTTCAGGTAGACGCTCTTTGGCAGCTTCGGCCGGCGGTTGTAGTATTTCAGGTGGGATTCTGACACGAGGCGGTACAGATTGACACGTCCCGTCTCGTTCTTTGCCAGAATGATCGCATGGTACGATGGAAGCTTGCGCACAGCCTCCTCCGATACTTTTCCCTGCGCATTCAGGTCATCCAGAGTCAGAATATTGCGCTCCTCCAGCATTTTTACGAATTTCACGAAAATTTCCGCCGTACAGCCGGCATCGTCCACCGCACGGTGATGGTTTTCCAACGATACGCCGACCGCCTTCGCAACGGTATCCAGCTTGAAACGGTTGAGGCCCGGCAGCAGGAAACGCGCCATGGCGACGGTGTCCGCCGTTGTAAATTCCCGCTCGATCCCCTGCAGGACGCAGTTGTGCTCGATAAAGCTCATATCGAACGAAGCATTGTGGGCAACCATAACGGCTCCCTCACTGAACTCCAGGAATTTCGGCAGCACCGTTTCGATGTCCGGCGCGTCAAGAACCATGTTGTCGTTGATGCCGGTCAGGTTCTCAATCCGGAACGGGATCGGGACTTTCGGGTTGACGAAGGTGGAAAACTTATCGACAATCGCTCCGTTTTCCACACGGACGGCGCCGATCTCAATGATTTTGTTGACAACCGGGGAAAATCCCGTCGTCTCGATATCAAACACAACGTAGCTTCCGTGGATGTCCTGTCCTTTGCTGTTGACAACGATATCTTTCAAGTCGTCGACGAGATAAGCCTCCATGCCGTAGATGACCTTGAACGGAGCCGAAACTTTTTTCAGCTCATCTTTTGTCGCATCCGGGTGCTCTGCCTGGTATTTTTTCCGGTAAGCGCCGTCGATCGCCTCGATCGCATGGTTTGCCTCCGGGAAGGACTGCACCACGCCGTGGTCAGTGATCGCGATCGCCGGATGGCCCCACTCGTAGGCACGCTGTACCAGACGGGCAGCATCGGTGACACCGTCCATATCGCTCATCTTTGTATGACAGTGCAGCTCCACACGCTTCACCGGACTCGTATCCTGACGGCCGGTACGGAAATCGGTGATCTTCTTGATGCCCCAGACAGACATAACCGTCAGATCGTGGTCAAATGCATCAACCGTCGTTTTTCCTTTTACTTTAATGAACGCGCCTTTTTTGATCGCATCCTTTAATTCCGGCACTTCCGCGTTCTGGACGAAAATCTTGACGCCGATAGTATCCGTAAAGTCGGTGATCGTGAACATGAAAATCGTACGCTCATTCCGGATCTCGCGCATATCCACACTCTGGACTCTTCCTCGGATGACAACATCACCGATCTCATCGCCGATTTTCAGAATCTCCACGCTCTCATCCTCGAAATCTCTTCCGTACAGCACATCCGGATTGGAGGATTTGCGCGGCTGATTGTCCGCATTCCGGCTGAAACTGCCCTTGCCTTTCTTGAAGGAACCGCGTCCGCCGCCGGAAAAACCTTTTCCCCTTCCGCCGTCTGCTGCTTTTTCTTTTTTCGCCTCGCCGCCCTTGGCTGCTGCGGCTGCTTTTGGCTGTTCGCTGCTGCTTCCGCCTGCTCTTCCATCCGGTTCTGCTCTTTTTCGCCGAGCATCTCACCGTAATGGGTATGCGCCAGAACGTGGCGCACTTCCTCCCGGATGCGGAGCTCGGAATTTCTCATGGCGCGGCTCTCGCCCTCCGGCTTTCTCATCTCGGTTTCCACGATCAGGTCGAAGCCGCACCGCTCACAGAAGATTTTCTCGAGAATGTGGACCAGCTCCTCCTCGCGCTCCTTTGCCACAACGGAATCCACGAGCACCAGGTGCATTTTGTTCGTCTCCGGGAAGGTAATCTCGCAGTCGAAAACAGATGATTCAGAAAGACACTGTGGTTTTTCAGCTCGAGCAGGATACTCGGACGGTACACCTCCAGAAAGTTTTCCGGCGTATACTGGCGCGACAGATAGAACCGCTCAATAATCTTCACGCGCAGCGGCACGTTGGAAAAGAGCTGCTCCTCGATCTGGCGCTCCAGCTGATAAATATATTTTTTGTGAATCCACTGATGGCTGACCACATAGATCCGCAGCAGATCTTTTTTCTTATTGATCGATACCCGCGAAACCTCCACGGTATCGAGAAGCTCTGCCATGCCCCCTTCGATTCTCAAATCCGGAAATACTTCCTGAAACTGTTTTTCCATTCCTATTCCTGCTTTCTTTTTTACTTGCCCCAGTGATCCAGCTCGTCCTTTAAGACGGACAGCAGCTCGCTCTCCGGTACTTTTTTTCACGATTTCACCTTTTTTAATTAAAATGCCGACGCCTTTTCCGCCTGCAACACCAAGATCCGCCTCTTTTGCCTCGCCCGGTCCGTTGACCACGCAGCCCATGACGGCAACCTTGATATCAAGATCGTAGCCCTGCACCAGTGTTTCCACCTGGTTTGCCAGTCCGATCAGTCAATCTGGGTCCGTCCGCAGGTCGGACACGATACGACCTCAATGCCGCCTTTTCGAAGTCCCAGGGTCTTTAAGATCCGTTTTGCGGATTTGATTTCCTCGAGCGGATCGCCGGTCAGGGAAACACGGATCGTATCTCCGATGCCTGATATAAAATAATACCGAGCCCCACTGCCGATTTGATGTTGCCGGAATACAGCGTTCCTGCCTCCGTAATGCCGACATGAAGCGGATGATCCGTCTGGTTCGTGATCAGCTCATGCGCTTTTGCACACATCATCACATCAGACGATTTGATACTGATGACGAGATTGTCATAGCCCATCTCCTCAATGATCCGCACTTTGTCGAGCGCGCTCTCCACCAGGCCCTCTGCCGTTACGCCGTTGTATTTTTCCACCAGCTCTTTTTCGAGTGAACCGCTGTTGACGCCGACGCGGATCGGAATCTGGCGTTCTTTTGCTGCATCTACAACCGCCTGGATCCGGTCGCGGCTGCGATGTTGCCCGGGTTGATGCGGATTTTATCGGCTCCGTTTTCGATCGCGCGATCGCCAATCGATAGTCAAAATGAATATCTGCTACAAGCGGAATCGAGATCTGCTTTTTGATCTCGGACAGCGCCCTGGCTGCCTCCATGGTCGGGACGGCGCATCGGATAATGTCACATCCGGCTTCCGTGAGCGCCTGGATCTGCTTTACGGTTGCCTCCACATCTTCTGTTTTGGTATTCGTCATGGACTGGATCAGAATCGGATTTCCGCCTCCGATGACCCGGTCGCCGATTTTCACAACTCGTGTATTTGCTCTGCTCATTGTCTTTCCTCCATTTATTTTCTCCGTGATGGCATAAAAATCTTATTTTATTATAAGACATTTTTTTCTCTGGCACAACCGTCTTTTCTCTTGCAATTTTTTCCCAAATTTTCTATAATGCTAGGAGTGATTTTTTTTGATTCAACTGGAAAGGAAGACATACAAACGATGAAAAAGATGATCCTCGTAACCTCGCCGCCGGCGTGCGGAAAGACATACATTTCAAAACAGCTCGCCAAGGAGCTGAAACACGTTGTTTATCTCGACAAGGACACAGTCATTCCGCTGTCGAACCGCGTTTTCAAAGCGGGCGGACAGGAAATCAACCGCAGTTCTGATTTCTTCGAGGAGAATATCCGCGATTATGAATATGAAGTAACGGTCAATTTCGGACTGGAAGCACTCGAGTATGACGATATTGTGCTGATCAACGCACCATTCACACGCGAAGTGCATGATGAGAAGTTCCTGAAAGACTTCTCCAAAAAGCTCGCTGACCATGGGGCAAAGCTTGTTGTGATCTGGGTTGTCACAAAACCGGAGATCTGCCACCAGCGCATGATCGACCGCAACTCCGTGCGCGATACGTGGAAGCTGGAGCACTGGGATGAATATGTGAAAACGATCGACTACTCCATCCCGGAATCACTGAAGAAAATGAGCAGCTGCCTCGATCTGATGCTGTTCTACAATTCTTCGGATGAAGAATATCAGAAATCCATGGAGATGGTTATCTCCCGTCTCGAAGACGAATAACGACTAAACGAAAAAGAGAATTTTGCCGGACCTCATTTTACAGTCTGCAAAATTCTCTTTTTATTTATAGAAACTATTTCACATCCGATACAAAAGATAATCCGCCGCTGCCGCCCACAGCACCCAGGAAACGCAGAGAACTGCGAACACACTCTTATATCCGAGTACGGCAAAGTGGACGCGCCATTTTTCCTTCTGCGTGAATTTCTCCGGGTTTTTGCCTTTTACCATCAGCATTCCGGCGATCACGAACATGCCGAGGGCCGCGATCAGCAGCAAGCCGTCTTTCGCCGCCTCAAGGGCAGCGCGGAACGTGAATCCCCCAAAGAGGAATCCTCCCAGCAGCAGCACAGCTGCCGCAGCGCCGCCGGAGAGCAGGCCGATTGTAAATGCTCTGCCGAGATCACAGCAGATGTTCTTTATCTTTTCCATGTTTTACAATTCCTTATTTTCTTCTAACGCATCACAGAAATGACATGCCACAAAGTGATTGTTGCCCACGTCTTTTAATTCCGGCATCTGCTGTCGGCAGATGTCTTTTGCGTACTTGCATCTTCCCTGGAATTTGCAGCCCGGCTTCGTGTTGATCGGGCTCGGCACCTCGCCTTCGAGGCGGATTTTTTTGCGGTTGCGCTCTGCCTCTACTTTCGGGTCCGGAATCGGAATCGCGGAGAGCAGTGCCTGTGTGTACGGGTGGCGCGGGTTGCGTACAGCTCCTCGGATGTCGTCAGCTCGACGAGCGTTCCCAGATACAGAACCGCCACACGGTCGGAAATATGTTTGACCATCGACAGATCATGGGCAACGAAAAGATAGGTCAGTCCCATCTTTTTCTGCAGATCCACAAGAAGATTGACGATCTGTGCCTGGATCGAAACATCGAGTGCGGAGATCGGCTCATCGAGAACGATGAACTCCGGCTGCACGGCAAGCGCACGCGCAATACCGATTCGCTGGCGCTGTCCGCCGGAAAACTCGTGCACAAAACGGTTCGCATGCTCGCGGTTCAGTCCGACCAGTTCCAGATATTTGTAGATCATCTCCTGGCGCTCTTTTTTATTCTTCGCCAGATGATGGATATCGATTCCCTCGCCGATGATATCGGCAACTGTCATACGCGGGTCAAGCGATCCATACGGATCCTGAAAGACCATCTGTACCTGTTTTTTGAAGGCAAACCGCTCTTTTCCGTTTAACGCATGGACATCGGTTCCCTTGTAGAGCACCTGTCCGTCGGTCTTGTCATACAGGCCGATGCAGGTACGGCCGCACGTTGTCTTTCCACATCCGGACTCGCCAACCATTCCAAGTGTCTCACCCTTGTAAATTTCGAAGGAGACATCATCCACGGCCTTTAAGGTCGCATGGTTTCCGACCTGAAAATATTTTTTCAGATGGGAAACGGAAAAAAAGCACTTCTTTTTCGTTATTTTCCATTACAATTCTCCTCCTTCCAGATTTGGCATTTCTACTTTTGGTGCATCGGGTGATGGAGCCAGCAGGCAGCTTTATGCTCGCCGCCGAATTCCGTTGCCTCCGGCATCTCTTCCTTACAGATCGGCATACAATAGCTGCACCGCGTGCAGAACGGACATCCGACCGGCGGGTTTAAAAGATCCGGCGGAGTTCCCGGAATTGTCGCGAGTTCCTGCTTGTTTTTCAAATCCAGACGCGGTACGGAACGGATCAGCGCCCAGGTATACGGGTGACGCGGACGATAGAAAATATCCTCACACGTTCCGCTTTCCACGATAATACCGGAATACATGACAGCAATCTTCTGTGCGATATTCGCCACAACACCAAGATCATGTGTGATCATGATAACGGACGTCTGGTTTTTCTTCTGCAGATTCTTGATAATATCGAGAATCTGTCCCTGAATTGTCACATCGAGTGCGGTCGTCGGCTCGTCACAGATCAGAATTTTCGGATCACAGGCAAATGCAATCGCGATCATAACACGCTGACGCATACCGCCGGAAAATTCGTGCGGATACTGTCTGACACGTTTTTCCGGCTCCGGGATGCCGACCATGCGCAGCATCTCGACAGCCTCCTTTGCCGCTTCCTGTTTTGTCATGTTTTTGTGGCCCATCAGATTTTCCATAATCTGTTTTCCGACACGCATCGTCGGATTTAAGGAAGCCAGCGCATCCTGGAAAATGATTGCACACTCGCCGCCTTTGTAATGCTGCCACTGTTTTTTGTTGTATTTCAGAATATTCTCTCCATTGTAGAGAATTTCACTGTTCTCTTTCATCTCACCCTGCGGCGCCTTGATGAGGCCCATGATGGATTTCGCCGTTACAGATTTTCCGCAGCCGGATTCGCCCACAATTGCGAGCGCCTGACCTTTCTCGAGAGAAACTGTACACCGCGGACTGCCTTTACTTCACCGGCATAGGTGTGATAAGAGACTCTTAAGTTTTTTACTTCCAGAATCGGATTGTTTTGTTCGTTCATATCGTTATCTCCCACTTATTACTGGCGAAGTCTCGGATCCAGGGCATCGCGCAGGCCGTCTCCCAGAAGGTTGAATGCCATAACGATGATACAGAGCACGAGACATGGGAACAGAAGCTGTGACGGATAGAAATCCATGTTCTGCTGTCCCATCGAAATCAGGACACCAAGGCTGATCGACGGTGCCTTGAGGCCGATGCCGAGGAAGCTAAGACCTGCCTCCGTAAAAATAAACATCGGGATTGCCGTCGCCGTATCCAGAATCAGGATACCCAGCATATTCGGTACATAGTGTTTTAAGATGATGCGGAGCGGTTTTGCACCGAGCACCTCCGCCGCGTAAACGTATTCCGTCTCACGGAGCTGTTTGATCATACCGCGCACCTGACGTGCCGTGTTACACCATGCGGTGACGCTAAGAGCGACCAGGAGTGCAAACAGGTTATTTCCAAGGATCATCATGATCAGAATCGTAAGAAGCAGAGACGGAATCGAGTTGATAACCTCGATGATCCGCATCAGAACCTCATCGACCCAGCCGCCGAAATGTGCCATCAGCGCGCCATACACCGTTCCAATGATGAGTTTGATTGCCGTTGCGACGATCGCGATGATCAGTGATGCCCGTGCGCCGACCCAGACTCTTGAGAAGAGGTCACGTCCCAGGTTGTCGGTTCCAAACCAGTATTTTGACGATACGCCCTGGTTTTTCTCGGCGATATTCATGGATACATAATCATATCCTTTGATATGCGGTCCGATGATGACCATGACAAGCAGAATGCCGAGCACAACAAGAGATCCCATTGCGATCGGATTTTTGCGGAGCCGTCTCCAGGCGTCCTGCCAGTAGGAAATGGTCGGGCGGTCAATCCGGTTCGCATCTTCCTCGGTGTATCCTATTACTTTAAATTTTTCCGGTGTTAATGCTGCCATAATATCCTCCTTATCTGCTCTTTCCTGTCAGACTGATTCTCGGGTCAACGACCACGTACAGCAGGTCCGTGATAAAGAGAACACCGATGTAAAGTGCTGCGATAATAACCGTCTCTCCCATGATAATGGAAAGATCCTGGTTATTGACCGCCGTCACATAATACTGTCCGATTCCCGGGATGGAAAAGATGCTCTCGATGAAGAAGGAGCCTGTGATACACATGGCAACCGACATCGGAAGCTGTGTGATAACCGGGATAAACGAGTTCCGAAGGATATGGCGGCGGATAATCTGTCCGCGGCTTAAGCCCTTCGATTCAGCAGTCAGCACGTAATCCTGATTGATCACATCGAGCATCGAGGTTTTCAGCAGACGCGCATACGTTGCAATATAAGAAAAGCATCCTGTCAGGGTCGGAAGAATCGTGTATTCCCATCCTCCGAACCACAGATCCTTTCCCGCAGGCCAGCCGATCGTCGGCAGAACCTTCAGGTTACCTGCGAAAATTTTCTGAAGCATCAGACCAAAGATCAGGTTCGGAATGGAAATCAAGAGGACCGACAGGGCGATCACCATATAGTCCCAGAAGCTTCCCCTCCTCATTGCCGCAAGAATTCCAAGCAACAGACCGATCGTGATACCGACCAGCACCTGCTGGATACCAAGGCGGGCGGATACCGGAAGACGGTCATGAATCAGCTTCTGTACCGTCTGTCCCGCATAGACAACAGATTCCCCGAACTCTCCCTTGCAGATTCCCTTCATTGTGATCACATAGCGCTCCATCATCGGCTTGTCGAGGCCGTAACGCTTATAGAGGTTTTCCTTTACGGTCGGCGAGAGCTTGCTCGCACGCTCCGTCAGCGGATCTCCCGGAACCGCTTCCAGAAGGAAAAACGTGGCCGTTGCAATCAGAAACAGTGTGATCAGCATTTCCGCGAAACGGCGCAGTAAATATTTTGGCATAAAAATCCTCTCCCTGTCCGGTCTTTTCCGACCGGAATTTTATTATGATAGCGAAAGAAGAGCCTATTGTTTCATAAGCCCTTCTTCCCTCATTTCTTCTGTTTTGCTGCTTTTTTTATTTCTCTACAGTTGCTCTGTAAAGCTCCTGGCTTGCGCCGAAGGAGGATGTGTAGAAATCTTTTACCCAGTTCTGATAATAGTAATGTTTATCAGAGTAGTACAGCGGTGCAACACCACAATCCTGTGCAACCAGCAGATCTTCCAGCTTCTGGTAAATCTCAAGGCGTTTTGCGTTGTCGTTCTCTCCGGTCAGAGAATCGATCAGGCTGTCGTACTCGCTGTTGCTATAGAGGCCGTAGGAATCATAAACGCCTGTCTTCATGATGTTCAGGAAATCCAGCGGATCGTTGTAATCGCTGAACCATCCGCCTACAAAGATATCGTAGTTCTTGTTATCGCGCTCGTTTGCAAACATCTGGTAATCGCCAACGGTATTCAGCTCTACCTTTACGCCCAGATTCTGGGAAATGGACTGCTGCAGGTACTCTCTCTCGAGCTGATTCTCGGTAGCAGAACCCTGGGACAGCAGTGTAATGGTGATGTCTTCCGGTTTGTCGGTGATACCAAGCTCATCAAGGCCTTTCTGGAACAGTGCTTTTAACTTGTCTGCATCTCCTGCATACTGCTCATATTCCTCTTTCATGGTCTCCGACGCCTGCTTGCGGTAGGAAGTTCCGTCGAGCGTGATCGCCGGGGAAACGAAGCCGTAAGCTGCGGTGTATCTTCCGTAAACAGCTGATACCATCTCCTCACGGTTGATGGAGTAGGAAATTGCCTTGCGGATGTTTACGTTTTTCATCAGACCGGATTTTCCGCCCTCAGACTGCTCGTAGCACAGAACCATAGTTCCCGGGTACTCGGTGGTCATGGTCTGCATATTGCCTGCTTCTACTTCTTTGTCATATTTTGCAATGTAATCGCCTGCTGCATCGAAAACGTCCAGCTGTCCGTTATCGAACATGGTTGCTGCTGTTGCGTTCTCTGCTACACAGTACCAGTTTACCTGATTCAGTTTTACGTTTGTCCTTGTCCCAGTACTGGTCATTTTTCACCATGTCATGGATTATCTTCTACCAGGTTGGTCATGGCAAACGGTCCGTTGTAGACAC
>ENA-OQIM01000213-OQIM01000213.1-human-gut-metagenome-genome-assembly--contig:-NODE-213-length-20963-cov-5.658236_pt1 | contig 20963 bp, 16 predicted proteins | sample MGYA00242579_ERZ504744 | MGnify/ENA primary metagenome ERZ504744 (study PRJEB26092, sample SAMD00036441) | human gut metagenome | host: Homo sapiens | study: EMG produced TPA metagenomics assembly of...
GCGGAAGCACCTTAATACCCATATCACGACAGCTGTAAAGATACTGCGCCGCTTGGCTGAATTGTCTATAACAGAAGTCATGAGCGCTGCCATAAATTCGACCGGATAGTAATTTTTTGAGCCATGCCGTCTGAACACTGATTTTCGCATACGCGGCTGCATGTGATTTGTTGAACGCATACTTAGCAAAATCAACCATCGAATCGTATATGCTGTTGGCAGCCTTTTCATCTATGCCGTTTGCCACACAGCCCTTTATACCGCGCTCCTTGTCTCCGTACACAAAGCTCTGGCGCTCTGCGTCAATGACATACTGCTTCTTCTTACTCATGGCACGGCGGATGTTGTCCGCCTGACCCATTGTATAGCCTGCGAGCTTCTGCACTATCTGCATGACCTGTTCCTGATATACTATACAGCCGTAGGTCGGCTCTAAAATACTCTCAAGCTCAGGTGTCACATAGCTTATCTCCTTTGGATTGTTCTTGCCCTTTATATAGTTGGGAATGAAATCCATAGGACCCGGACGGTATAGCGAAATACCGGCCACGATGTCCTCAAAGCTCTGTGGACTGAGTTCCTTCATGAAGCTTTGCATACCGGCAGACTCTAGCTGGAATACCCCTTCCGTCTTTCCTGTTCCGATAAAGTCAAGTGTACCCTTATCGTTGAAATCAATATGGTCGATATCCACATCAATCCCCCTTGATGCCTTGATATTCTTCACAGAATCCTTTAGCACCGTGAGTGTACGAAGCCCCAGAAAATCCATCTTTAAAAGGCCAAGCTCCTCGAGCTGTACCATGTTGTACTCTGCGGTAGGGCTTCCGTCGTTTGCCCTTCCAAGAGGCACATAATCGCTCGCCACACCCGGATAGATTACCACACCTGCTGCATGCACGGACGTGTGGTTTGGCAGTCCCTCAAGCCTTTTTGCCATATCTATCATTTCATGCACTCTCGCATCACTGTCGTAAATGCCCTTAAACTCCGGTTCATCTGAAGAGCCTTGTCAATCGTGATATTAAGCTCCTGAGGCACCATCTTTGCAAGCCTGTCAGTCTCTGCATATGGGAAATCCAGCGCCTTTCCGACTGATTTTATGACACCTCTTGCCGCCATCGTACCAAAGGTGACTATCTGTGTTACAGAATCGTGTCCGTACTTCTGCTGAACATACTCTATGGCGCGATATCTCTCCGCATACTCGAAATCCACATCGATATCAGGCATGGAAACTCGCTCAGGGTTAAGAAATCTTTCAAAAAGCAGATTGTATTTAACCGGATCAATATCCGTGATTCCGGTACAATAGCACACCCTGCTTCCCGCCGCTGAGCCTCGTCCAGGGCCTACCCAGCAGTCGTGCGTGCGGCACCAGTTGATATAATCCCACACGATAAGGATATACTCTATAAAGCCCATGGTCTTTATGATACCAAGCTCATAGTCCATATCTGCATGTATCTTTTTAAGCTCATCAGCACTGTACTCGCCACAGCCTATGTATTTCTCCCTAAAGCCCTTCTCGCAAAGCTCTGTAAGGAAGGCTTCGGCACTATCATAGCCTCTGGCACCTCATACTTTGGAATCTTGTAATTGCCAAACTCAAGCGTCACATTGCATCTGTCGGCAATTTTCTGTGTATTCTCAATAGCCTCTGTGGCATATGGGAAAAGCGCTCTCATCTGCTCTTCGCTCTTTACGAAAAACTGTCCGCCATCATAGCGCATCCTGTCCTCGTCAGACACCTTTTTCCCGGTCTGGATGCACAAAAGCACATCATGTGCCTCCGCATCGGACTCGTATGTGTAGTGCACATCATTAGTACACACTAACCCTATTTCAAGCTCCTTGCTCATCCTAAGAAGCTGCTGATTCACAAGCTTCTGGTCATCAATGCCATGGTCCTGCAGTTCAAGGAAGAAGTTATCTTTTCCAAAGCAGTCCTGATACTTCCTTGCAATCTCCTTCGCCTCGTCATAAAAGCCTCTGACGATGTATCTGGGGATTTCTCCTGCCAGACAGGCAGACAGGCATATAAGCCCCTCGTGATATTTCTCAAGCGTCTCAAAATCCACTCTCGGCCTGTAATAATAGCCTCTGTGAACCCTATTGACACTATCTTCATGAGATTGGCATAGCCTATATTATTTTCAGCAAGCAGAATCAGATGATAATATCTGTCATCACCGTGGCTTGTCTCCCTGTCAAAGCGCGAATTTGGTGCCACATATACCTCGCAGCCTATTACCGGATTGATATCATTTGCCTTTGCCGTCTTGTAAAACTCCACCACACCGTACATATTGCCATGGTCTGTGATTGCGGCAGAGTTCATGCCAAGCTCCTTGACGCGCTTTACATATTCTTTTATCTTGTTTGATCCATCGAGCAGACTGTACTCGGTATGGGTGTGAAGATGACAAAATGACATTTGGATTCCTCTTTCTTTATTTTTGTATCAGCGCCCAAGCTCTATGTGTATAAACACCGCAAGCGAATTGGGCTCCTGCATATATGTGATAGTGCCGCCTCTTGCTGTCGGAATCAGATATTTGTAGTCACCCTTCTCAAAAAGACTGTGACATGCAGTATCATAGGTTTCTCTGTCCGAAAACTTGAACGTGATATAGTTAGATGACGTTGTCATGCCCTGTAAGACTTTAAGGTCGTAGGATGTAAAATACAGCCCATTCCTGTAATAATAGTCATCCTCCACATTCGCTTCCTGCGGCAGCATATCCTCATTGTCCAATGTACGTGTAAGCTTTACCACATCAAGCGGCACTCCGAACCAGCTGTATGATATGCCCTTTCCCAGATAATCACCATCACCGTAGGTACAGTCCACTGCACACCACGCACCGTCCAGATATACCATATTCCAGGCGTGGTTTGCATCAGATGTGGTGCCTGTCACAATAAGTGAGCTGATACCGGCCCGGTCACACAGATACTTAAACATCATCGCATAGCCCTGACAGACCGTCCTTCCAAGCACTGCTGAGTACATATCCTGGTTGTGAGGAGAATTTTCCTCATACTCGGCATGCTCTATCACATATTCATAGAAATGCACAGCCTTGTCATAATCCGATGCACCTTCATCGATACCTGCCATACAGGCTGACACATAGCCTGAAATCGTACTTATTGCGTTGTCGATATCAGACTCAGACATATTGTATACAGGCGAAAAAATGATGCTGTTTCTCACAGTATACTGACTCTTTTCTATGTAGAAAAACTGTGGATTGTCCAGCAGCACAAACTGCTGTATACGGCTTACGTTGTCAGTGTCTGTAGTATTTAACGAAATTCCATCCATGCGCTTTTGCATCATCGCATAAATCTGCCTGTAAATAAGCTTGTCATCATCTGACAGCTTCTCGTAGTAGTAGTGATATTCCCCTGTAAATACTGACTCATCGTACTCTGTCTGTTCGCCGTTTAAATAGTCTGTTGTGGTCTGCATTTGCCCCTTTACTGCCCTGTGTATAGCTGTAGGAAAATCAGCTATAGCACCTGTAAACCCTCCTGCCTTTAAGCATTTTGCAGCGAACATAAAGCAACAGGCAGCAAACACAAGTGCCGGTATGATTTTTAAAAGCTTTTTCATCTATTCCCCCATTTTAATCGTTGTCTGTCACTCTGTTAGGTGTGAACAGCAGCCATAGCAAGCCTGCATATCAGATACAGTACAAAAAGATGCACCGGGTAAAAGGCGTAAAAGACATATTTTAGTGAAATGCCTCTTTTTCCATTGTAATAGCGAAGCGGTATAAGCATAAACAGTGCAAAAAACTCTATGGTACCTGAGAAAAGTCCAAGCAGTATGACTGCCACGGCAAATGCAACATCTCTGTTTGAAGAAAGCAGGTACATCATGACAATGCACCCTACCCCCGCCGCACCATAATCACAGCAAAGCACAAACTCTGCAATAATCATCATAACAAGCACCACTGATACCATTACTATACACCTGATCAGCGTGACAAAAAACCACTTGACTGCAGAGGATGCCTTTTCTATTTTATCGACCGACTTAAGCCAATCAAGCACTGTGATGGCAAGCAAGCCTAAAAGCAGTGTAAAAAACACATTGTTGCTCTTAAATTCCAGCACTGTATTGTTTATTGCAAGGTCAAACGGTATCTCAGAGATAAGCGCGAATATAAACATCCTCGCAGCATATTTTTCCCTGCTGTGTGTATATTTGAAGCCCTCCACAAGCAGGAAGCAGAAAACAGGAAAGGCCATGCGCCCTATAGAACGCATGCCCCAGTAGATATCAATAAGCGTTTGTCCACCTATCCCGTTATTTATCATCTGAAGAATAACCGTTGCCGCAGTATGGTCTATGAGCATGGTAAAAATGGCTATAAGCTTAAGCGTGCTTCCACTGATACCAGACTTTGCGATAACTTTTTCCAAAATCCTATACTCCTGCCATATTTACGGTAATCCTGTCAAGATGCCAGATATCATCCACATATTCCTGGATTGTTCTGTCTGAAGAGAACTTTCCTACATGTGCGATATTGAGCAGTGCACTCTTTCTCCATGCGCTCTTGTTCTTATAATAATCATTAATCTTCTGCTGTGCATTTGCATATGAGCGGAAGTCTGCGAGGATAAAGTAGCGGTCAGCCACCTGTCCCTGCTGTGGATTGAGCAGTGAGTTGTAAAGCTCCCTGAAAAGCTCATGGTCATTTGGTGAATATGTGCCGTCTACAAGCTGGTTTACTACCTTTCTTAGCTCGGCATCGTTATTATATACATCAACAGGATTGTAGTCATGTCTGTTCTCGTGTGAGATGACCTCATCAGAGCTCATTCCAAAGATAAACATATTGTCAGCCCCTACCTCATCGAACATCTCGACATTGGCACCATCCATAGTTCCGATAGTGAGCGCTCCATTGAGCATAAACTTCATGTTTCCTGTTCCGGATGCCTCCTTGCTCGCTGTGGAAATCTGCTCGCTGACATCTGCTGCCGCAAAAATAATCTCGGCATTGGATACCTTGTAATCCTCGATAAATACTACCTTGAGCTTGCCGTCAATAGAAGCATCGTTATTTATCACATCAGCCACACTGTTGATGAGCTTTATTGTTTTCTTTGCATTTCTGTAGCCTGCTGCTGCCTTTGCTCCAAAAATGAATGTTCTAGGATAGAAATCCATAGACGGATTTTCCTTAATCTTGTTGTACAGATACATCACATGAAGGATGTTCATGAGCTGTCTCTTGTACTCGTGAAGTCTCTTAACCTGCACATCAAAGATAGAATCCGGATTTACATCAATACCATTGTGCTCCTTGATATACTTTGCTAAACGCACCTTGTTTGCTCTCTTAATCTCAGCAAACTCCTGCTGTGCAACAGGGCTGTCCGCATAAGCCTTGAGCTTTGAAAGCATTGTAAGATCTGTAATCCAGCCGGCTCCTACCTTTTTTGTTGCCCAATCTGCAAGGAGTGGATTTGCATGTGCTAAGAATCTACGCTGTGTGATTCCGTTTGTCTTGTTATTGAACTTCTCAGGAAACATCTCATAGAAATCATGAAGCTCCTGATTCTTAAGTATCTCTGTGTGAAGCTTTGCAACACCGTTTACAGAATAGCCTGCAACAATAGCCATATTTGCCATCTTGACCTGTCCGTCATAGAGGATAGCCATCTTTCTTACCTTGTCCTCATTGCCAGGATATCTCTCATTAATCTGAATCACAAATCTTCTGTTTATCTCTTCAACAATCTGGTATACACGAGGAAGCAGTCTCTGGAATATCTCAATTGGCCACTTCTCAAGCGCCTCAGCCATGATTGTATGGTTAGTGTAGGCTACACATCTTGTAGTGATATCCCATGCATCATCCCATGACAGATGCTCCTCGTCCACAAGGATTCTCATAAGCTCTGCGACTGCAACTGTAGGGTGAGTATCGTTCATCTGGAAAACAGCTTTATTTGGGAGATCTTTTAAATCGCTATGATGCTTTTTAAACCTTGCAAGTGCACGCTGGATGCTTGCTGACACAAAGAAATACTGCTGCTTTAAGCGAAGCTCCTTGCCCTTTACATGGTTATCGTTTGGATAGAGCACCTCAACAAGGTTTCTTGCAAGATTTTCCTGCTCCACTGCCTTGTCGTAGTCACCCTGGTCAAAGGACTCGAGCGAGAAGCCGTTTTTTGGCTCTGCATCCCATATCATGAGAGAATTGACCACATTGTTGTCATAACCGACTATAGGCATATCATAAGGCACTGCAAGCACCGACTGATAGTCCTTCTGCTCGAAATGAAGCTCTCCGTTTTCATCTGTGCTCTCCTGCACATATCCTCCAAACTTGACCTCATAGCAGTACTCCGGACGACGAAGTTCGAATGGATATCCGTCCTTGAGCCAGTTGTCAGGCACCTCAATCTGGAAGCCGTCTGAAATCTGCTGCTTAAACATACCATATCTGTATCTGATTCCACAGCCATATGCAGGATATCCGAGTGTGGCAAGTGAATCCATGAAGCACGCTGCCAGTCTTCCGAGTCCACCGTTTCCAAGTGCCGGATCAGGCTCCTGGTCCTCAATAGCATTGATATCCACACCAATCTCATTGAGAGCCTCCTTGACCTCCTTGTATGCTGAGAGGTTTATAAGGTTGTTGCCGAGAGCTCTTCCCATCAAAAACTCCATGGACATATAGTAAACAACCTTTGGATCGTCCCTGTCCATCACTCTCTGTGTGGCAATCCACTCATCCATGATGACATCCTTTACGGCCTCTGATACAGCCTGATAAAGTTCCTGCTGTGTGGCATCATCTATAGTCTTACGATATTTATTTTTTAAATTGTCTGATACAGTTTTAATAAACACCTTTTTGCTAAACGTATTATCTCTCATCATTATTCCTCCTTATGGCACTAAAAGGGAGCAAATTAATGCTCCCTCCCGTGCAGAGATTATTGTTTTTCAACTGCAAGCTTAACAGCCTCGCCATTAATCTTCCAATCCTTTTCATAGCCCTTAAGTTCGCCTGATTTAATTGATACGGCAAGAACCTCGGTCTTGATTTCATCACCAAACTTTTCAAATACATTTGAAAGCTTCTCATCCGCCTCGTATGTCACAGCGATGTGGTCCATAACCTCAAAGCCTGCGTCCTTACGCATTGTCTGAATCTTACTGATGATTTCTCTTACGAAACCTTCCTCGATAAGCTCAGGAGTGAGGTTGGTGTCAAGGACAACGGTTATATTGTTGTCAGACTGTGTCACATAGCCCTCCATCTGAGTCATCTCGATAAGTAAATCCTCTTTAGATAATACAACTTCATCGCTAATGCTGTCAAGCTTGAGAGAGCCGTTGCTGTTAAGCTCCTCCATGGCCTTATGACCATCAAGCTCAGCTAAAACTGCCTTAATCTGGCCAAGGTATTTACCATACTTAGGACCCACTGTTCTAAGCTGCGGCTTGAATTTGTAGGTGGTGTAGTGTGATACATCATCAGTGAACTCGACCTCTTTTACGTTGAGCTCGTCTGCGATGATATCCACATAAAATTCATCCAGTTTTTCCGGAGCCTTTACAAACATTTTTCCGATTGGCTGACGGTTTTTAATATTTGCCTCGTTACGGCATGCACGTCCGAGTACTACAACCTTTAGTACCTCATCCATATCAGCCTCGAGCTTTTTGTCAATCAGCTTCTCATCAACTACAGGGTAGTCGCACAGATGGATTGACTCCGGTGCGCTCTTGTCGATAGAGCAGACAAGGTTTCTGTAGATATCCTCTGTCATGAAAGGAATCATAGGAGCTGCTGCCTTTGATATGGTGACAAGTGCTGTGTAAAGTGTCATGTATGCGTTTATCTTGTCCTGCTCCATGCCCTTTGCCCAGAAACGCTCACGGCTGCGGCGTACATACCAGTTACTTAAGTCGTCTACGAACTCCTGAAGGTACTTTGCCGCCTCCGGAATCTTGTAGTTTGACAGGCACTCATCCACTCCTGCCACTGCTGAGTTGAGCTTTGAAAGAATCCACTTGTCCATTACTGCAAGCTTATCATACTCAAGGCTGTATTTTGTAGCATCAAAATTGTCGATATTTGCATAAAGCACGAAGAATGCGTATGTGTTCCAGAGTGTTCCCATGAACTTACGCTGTCCTTCAAGCACGAGCTTTCCTGAGAACTTCTTTGGAATCCATGGAGCTGATGCTGTGTAGAAATACCATCTGATAGCATCTGCACCATATGTCTCAAGTGCATCAAACGGATCTACAGCGTTGCCCTTTGACTTGGACATCTTCTGTCCATTCTCATCCTGTACATGTCCAAGCACGATGACATTCTCATAAGGAGCCTTGTTGAAAAGGAGTGTAGACTCAGCCATGAGTGAATGGAACCATCCACGTGTCTGGTCAACTGCCTCTGAGATAAACTTGGCTGGGAACTGCTTCTCAAATACTTCCTTGTTCTCGAATGGATAGTGGTGCTGTGCAAATGGCATGGCTCCTGAATCAAACCAGCAGTCAAGTACCTCAGGTACACGGTGCATATCCTTGCCACACTCAGGACACTTGATTGTCACAGCGTCGATGTATGGTCTGTGGAGCTCTACCTCTGCTGCCTTTGGATCTCCTGCTTTTTCGGCGAGCTCTGCACGGCTTCCGATACACTCTCTGTGTCCGCATTCACACTCCCAGATATTGAGTGGTGTGCCCCAGTAACGGTTACGTGAGATAGCCCAATCCTGTATATTCTCAAGCCAGTTTCCGAAACGTCCTGAACCGATAGACTCAGGAATCCAGTTTACTGTATTGTTGTTTCTGATAAGGTCATCCTTTACTGCTGTCTCCTTGATGTACCATGACTCTCTTGCATAGTAGATAAGAGGCTTGTCACATCTCCAGCAGTGTGGATACTCATGCTCAAATTTCGGAGCATCGAAGAGCTGCTTTCTGCCGCTTAAGTCCTTTAATACCTCAGGATCAGCATCCTTTACCCACATACCGGCAAACGGAGTCTCGGCTGTAAGCTCTCCCTTGTCGTTTACAAACTGTACAAATGGAAGGTCATAATTTCTTCCGACATTGGCATCATCCTCACCAAATGCAGGAGCGATATGAACAATTCCTGTACCGTCTGACATAGTAACATATGTGTCACATGTCACGAAAAAGCCCTTCTTGCCCTGCTTATCGGCAACCTGCTTAGCGCAGTCATAAAGCGGCTCATACTCCTTGTACTCAAGATCCTTTCCTTTGTATGTCTCAAGCACCTCATATGCCTTCTTGCCTGCCTCTGCGTCCTCTTTTGAAAGAAGCTGTGAGAGCACCTTGTCTGCAAGTGCCTCTGCCATATAATATGTGTAGCCATCAACAGCCTTTACCTTTACATATGTGTCATTAGGGTTCACACAAAGTGCCACGTTGCTTGGAAGTGTCCATGGAGTTGTGGTCCATGCGAGGAAATATGCATCCTCTCCTACTACCTTAAAACGTACTACTGCTGATTTTTCTTTAACTGTCTTGTAGCCCTGTGCCACCTCCTGTGCAGAAAGCGGTGTTCCACAACGAGGACAGTAAGGAACAATCTTAAAGCCCTTGTAAAGAAGTCCCTTGTTCCAGATTTCCTTGAGAGCCCACCACTCTGACTCAATGAAATTGTCATCATATGTGACGTATGGATTGTCCATATCAGCCCAGAAACCTACTGTATTGGAGAAATCCTCCCACATACCCTTGTATTTCCATACAGACTCTTTACACTTCTTGATGAATGGCTCAAGTCCGTAGTTCTCAATCTGATCCTTGCCGTCAAGGCCGAGAAGCTTCTCCACCTCAATCTCAACAGGAAGTCCGTGTGTATCCCAGCCTGCTTTACGTGGCACATATTTGCCCTTCATGGTCTGGAATCTTGGAATCATATCCTTTATGGTACGTGTCTCAACATGTCCGATGTGAGGCTTTCCGTTTGCTGTAGGAGGTCCATCATAGAATGTGTATGTCTCTCCTTCTTTTCTGTTTTCCATAGATTTTCTGAAGATATTGTTCTCTCTCCAGAACTGCTCTGTCTTCTTCTCGCGTTCAACGAAGTTCATATTGGTGTCAACTTTGTTGTACATGACTATCTCTCCTTATTCTATATTGTTCGTGAACATCCCAACATGCACCTCAAATTCGACTCTTACGAGGCTTCCTTGTGGCTTACTCCACTAGAATTTTCGGTTTATGGAATATTCACAAAAAAGGCACACATTCCTGTAATTAGGAACGCGTGCCTGATACGTCTATACCACCTATTACAATGTACTTAAGGGAAATACCCTTGCATACCCGCCCCTGTAACGTAGGGAATACGTCAGAACCTACTCTCGCAACGCTGTATGGCGATTTTAGCCTGCGGCTCAGAAGTGATTTTCAAAACGGCTCTACTCATACCGGCTCTCACCTGTCCCGGCTCTCTTTGACTTTCCTGCCATCTCTACTGTCTTCGTCACTGCCTTTTACTAACTGTGTTTAAGTATATAACTGAAAAGCCACTGTTGTCAAGATGTAATTGATTCTGTAATAATTTGATAATAATTAACTCTAATAAATACCATCATACTCAAAATTTTGATAATCATAATCGTCATAATCAAAAGAATCATAATCATAATCGTAATCCTCATAGGAATCGTCATCATTATAATACTCATAACCATTGTCAAAGCCCTTCATGAACTCCTTTTCTAAATCTGTGCTTACATTTGAGCCTGCCACAACCCAGAATATGATGCTGACTATAACTGAGATAACTGCTGTTGCTATACCAACTATACCAAACACCTTGTTGTTGCCTTTTATGATATGTATAATACCAAAAATGATAGCAAGCAGCGCTGTCACATAATTGATGCATGTACAAAACAGTACAATAGATGCGATTCCAAGTACCAGAGAGGCTATACCAAAGCCATTGCTGCTCTTTGGCGGCTGGTTGTATGGATTAGCTCCATACGGCGACTGATTGTAGGCTGTCTGTCCGTATGCGGTCTGATTGTAGCCACCCTGTCCGTTTGGCTGCTGGCCATACTGCGTCTGTCCGTAAGCTGACTGATTAAATGAGCCTGAGCATATGTGTTCTGGTTGTATGTACCCTGGGCATTTGGATTCTGATTGTATGTACCCTGATTTGCATAACCATATGCACTGCCCGGATTATTGACATATCCGTCTGTGCTGCCTGTCTGGTCTGATGACTGTCCATATGCATATGCATTCCCACTTTCCTGCTGGGATGCAGACTGATTATATGTGTCTGTCGGCTGACTGTATGTGTCCTGCGGCTGGCTGTATGTGTCTGAGCCATTTACTGTTCCTGAAGACTGACCGAATACACCTGTATTGTCCGGTGTGCCTGACGACCGGTTGTCATTGTTCATATAATTGTTATCGTCCATAACTTCCTCCATATATCCTATTGTTTATGTAGCCATTGTGTTTCGTATTAGAAATATTTTATCATATATTACGATAATGTAAATATTTTTATCATAAAAATTGGTGATTATTGTCTTCCGATCTTTGATTTGCGCTTGTTTTCATACATCCTGTCATCAGCAATACGATATACGGCACGCGGGCCAATATTCACTGCCTTAAGCTTATTTTCTCATTTTGCTCCTTGTTTGAAGAAAATTCTCCTTTCAAATAAACATTTACACAAAAACACCCGGCAGTTATCCTGCCGGGTGTTTTGTAAAAAAATATTTATTCTTTAACTCCACCAAGTGTAAGTCCTGTAACAAAGTATTTCTGTAAAAACGGGTAAATACATATGATCGGAAGCATTGTTATAATTGTTGCTGCGGCACGAACTGAGGTAGGTGTAACTGCGCCTACAGCATTTTTCAATGTTTCTGCTGATCCTCCCTGATTTGTTACAGCTGAAAGAAGCTTCATAAGCTCATACTGTAATGTAGTAAGCTTTGTACTCATACGGTTATAAAGCATTGCATCAAACCATGAGTTCCACTGTCCTACTGCTACGAATAAAGCTACTGTCGCATATACCGGTTTGCAGAGAGGGGAATAAATCTTCAGAAAAATGGTGGTATATCCTGCACCGTCAAGCTGCGCTGATTCCTCTAAGCTGTCAGGGATTCCATTCATATAGGTCCTGATAACGAGCATATTAAACGCACTGACCATTCCAGGGACTACATAAACCCAAAAACTATTGGTAAGCCCAAGTCCCTTGTACAGGAGGAAGACAGGGATTAATCCACCATTGACATACATTGTGATAACCCAAAACAGGGATAAACCTCTTTTGAACAAAAATCTTTTTCTGCTGATTATAAAGCAAGGATTGCATTTGCCACCAGTGCTAAGACTGTTCCAATTATTGTTCTGGCAACAGTAATATATGCTCCTGTTATAAGATTATCTTTTTGCAAAACCGTTATATAATTCTTCCAGGTAAACTTTCTTGGTAAGAGGTAAATTCCACCTCTTAATGCATCTGTACCATCATTAAGCGATATCGCAAGTGTATTAAGCACCGGATAAAGCGTTATGATCACAAACAGTACCATAATGATGCAATTTACAATTGGAAATATACTTATCTTCTTTTTCTTTTTGCTCTTTACAGAGCCTGCTGTTATATCTGCCATCGTACAAGACCTCCTTAAAACAACTGCTCTTCACCATTATGTTTGGCAATTCTATTTGCAATAAATATAAGAATTATACTTACCACACTCTTGAATATACCTGCTGCAGTACCTATTGCATAATCTCCCTGGCTTATGCCCCATTTAAGTACATAAATATCAATAGTCTGTGATACATCCTGTACCAGGCCGTTTCCTAAGAGATACTGTATCTCAAATCCTGCATTTAAAACATTACCTACATTCATAAGAAGAAGGATTATAATAGTTGGTTTGATTCCCGGCAGTGTTACATACTTGATCTTTGCCCAGCGTCCCGCTCCATCAATAGATGCTGCTTCGTAAAGTGAAGGATCTATTGATGTAATGGCTGCAAGATATATGATTGCATTCCATCCTGTTTCTTTCCATACATTGGCAAATGCCACTATCGGCCAGAAATATCCCGGATGTGCGAAAAAGTTTATCGGTTGGTCTATAATATGCATATTTACAAGTAACTCATTTACAATACCTGTTCCTGAAAGCATATCGTGTAAAATACCTGTTACAATGATCCATGAAAGGAAATGTGGAAGATATGATATAGTCTGTACTACTTTCTTTCCACCCTTTGATGCAATCTCATTCAGTAAGATTGCAAATGCAATGGCTGTGACAAAAGTTACAACCAGATTGATAACACCCATTGCAAGTGTATTTCTTATAACACGGATAAATGTCATATCCGAGAACAGCATCTTGAATTTGTCCAATCCAACAAATGCAGAATGGAATATACCAAGTCTTGGTTTGTAATTCTGAAATGCCATTGCCCAGCCAGCGAGTGGCAGATAATAGAATACAACTCCATATGCCACCATTATTGCTGCCCAGAACAGCAGCACTTTCTGACGTTTGACTTCTTTCCATGTAATTTTTGTTCTAGGTTCTCTGACCTTCTCTTTTTTGTTTTTTCTCGTTAATGACATGACACCACTCCTTAAAGTCAGCAGGTAGATAAAACGCTATTATATCTGCCTGCCTTAAATTTCATTTAAGCTTTATTTGAATTTAGCAGCCTGCTCTAATCTTGTATCAAGCTCGGTCTGTAATTCATTCAGGAAATCCTGTGGATTGCATGCATTGTATTCATCCATGTATGTATTCCATTCACTGTCAAAGTCTTTTGCCATAACAACCTTTGGAAGAGCCTTATGCTTAAGTTCGCCAATCTTTGTCCAGGCTACTCCACCAGGAGTGCTTGTGTTAAAGTTGTTAGAGAATGACCACATTGGATACCAGTCTCCAGGTGCATCGTTTGTTCCAAGCATTTCAACGTATGTCTTAACACCATAGGCATCGAAAGCCTCTTGTACATCCTTGTTAAGACCATCATAGAACTCTCTTGCCTGTCCATCAGCTTTGTTGGCATTAATTCCATCATCACTTGTTCCACTGTACTGTGGGAAGTATGAGTATGGGCATGAATGAGAGGCCTTGTATGCTGTATCAGAAGCCTTCTTTCTCTCATCTGCTGTTTTGTAAAACTCACCATTCTCATCTACTTCATAGTCAGTACCCTTGACACCCCAGAATCTGAGATTGTGGATATCCTGATCAAGAAGATCATTTACAAACTTCATGGCCGCATCTACATCATCACAGGATGTTGTAACAGCAAGACCTGTTGACTCGTTGAAAGCGCCGCCTGCATTGTGCCACTGATTGTCACGGCCGTCAATTGTTACAGGTACCGGAATGTAATCGCATCCCTGCTCATCAAGACCTGCCTGTTTAATTGCATCACCTGCTGTGTATGCGAAATCCCACCACTGGTCAATCATTCCAAGTACACGTCCTGTAGAAAGCTTAGAGATATATTCATCATATGTCTGTGTGAATGACTCAGGATCTACAATTCCCTTCTGATACTCTTCATTGAGCTTCTTGAAATATTTAACTGCTGTATCTGATGTATTATAGTCAAGTACTTTCTTTGTATCAGGATCTACCATACATGATCCATCGTTTGGATATCCGTCAAGGAACTGTGGTGCATTCTCAAGACAGAAATATCTCCAGTCATCACAAAGGATTGTATATGGAATATTTTCTGTTCCATCAGCCATTGTTGGATTTGCCTCATTATATTTCTCGATGAGGTCAAAATACTGATCCAGTGTCTTGATCTCCGGATAGTTAGCCCATTTAAGTACTCTTGCCTGGATCCAGAATGCCTCGTCATTGTGTGCGCAGACTTTCTCGTCTCCCTTTATGCAGCTAAACTGTGGTATCCAATAGATATGTCCGTCATCCTGACGAAGTTTTTCCCACTCAAGATCTGTGAAAAGATTTTTGATGTTTGGATATTTCTCGATGTAGTCATCCAGTGGAACAAGTGCGCCTGCATCATATAACTGCATCTGTCCGCTTGCACCTTCAATGAAATCAGGATATTCGCCACCTGCGATCATTGTTCCGATTGCCTCATCTGCTGTCTGTCCGGTAAGCCAGGTTTCCTTTACCCTTACACCTGTCTTTTCCTCGATGATCTTCTGGATTTCATTATCATCATTGATTTCAGTTCCCGGTACAGCAAAGAATGCATCAAACTCTTTCGCACTTCCAGTTTCAGTGCCACCTTTTTTGCCACTATCATTGCCACATCCGGCAAACAGTGTTGCTGCCATGGTAGCCACAAGCAGCATGCTTACAATTCTTTTTCTTTTCATATTGTATTGTCCTCCCTTTTGATAACTTAATTTTATACTTTTTAAGTTTTCAAACAATCGGAGTAACTATAGTCAAAAACAGGGTAAACTATAGTTTCTCGAAAGAACTATAATTTACCCTGTTTTGCAGTAATATATACTATTCTCCACTTTGCATCTGGCGTCTGAAACGCGCCGGTGTGCAGCCTTTTACCTGTATAAACCTGTTCACAAAATAATCCATATCATGATATCCGACTTCCTCTGCTATCTGTATTATCTTCTTATCAGTCCTAAGCAGAAGCTCTGCCGCCCGTTCCATCCTGTAATTGTTCAGATAATCCTTAAAGGACTGTCCGTATTTTTTCTGAAAAGCTGCCCTAAGTATGCACTGTTTACATAATACTTCTCACTCAGGCTCTTAAGCGTGATGTTCGTGGCATAATTGTCTCTTACTTCCTTTTCTACCATGCCGATCACACCTCTTGACACATTTTTTCTAAGCTGCGACAGATAATCACCATACTCACAGCAAAATCTGGTCATATGCGCACGGCTTCCCCTCTCAATACCGGTCTTAAAGCTGCTCTCACTTATGAGTCGCAAAATCTCCTGCTGATTTACATTATCATCCTGCTCACTTGCCAGGTGTATGAACTGAAACAACAGATAATTAATATTTAAGTTCATGCTTTCCCCATTCATACCCATGCTGGACATCTCATCATAAAATGTGGCAACTGCATTTCTTATCTCAACATGGTTGTTCTGTTCCACTGTCCTAAGCAGCTTATCCAGACTATCTTTACAAAGCACTATTCCATCTGCCGATATCTTTACTTCATCCTCATAGTAATATATGCTCTTTACTATGCGAAAGCCCTGAAACGACCTGAGCATACATGCATTGCCGTATGATCTGGCTATCTTTGATATATCTGATACTTTTCTTCCAACCAGCATAACTATATTCTTTTGTGTATTATCACATATATACCTTCTCAGATCCTCCAGATATTTTCTCTCGTTTTTTGCGGCTTCCTCTGCCATATAATCCGAGAATATAAAGCCTATGTCATAAACTTTTTCATTTACCGATACATCAAATACACAATGTGCCGAATCAGCCCCCAGAAAAGCAACACAGCTTTCGTACATCTTGCGCTGTAAGCTTCTCATATCACTATCGAGTATCTCATCACCTGCCGGAAGCTGCTCCACCTGTATCTCAACATACCTTGCTCCACCCTCACACCTCATATTTTCTTTTACATAGTTCAGGTTTACTTCATCATATTTGCCCCGTATCAGAGATATCAGGTGTCCTGCAAGGTATGCCTGTTTCATCTTTTTGTTATCCTCGTCGATCTTGTTTTTCTCGTTTTTGAGCACAAGAACCTTGTTTAGTACCTTAAGCAGCATCTCCTTATCCACCGGCTTTAGTATGTAATCCGTACAATCATTCTGCATGGCCTGCTGCGCATAGCTAAAATCTGCATAACCGCTTAATATCACAAAATACACATCTGATTTTTTATCTTTTCTCAAAGTCTCAAGCAGCTCAAGTCCTGTCATCTCCGGCATCCTTATATCGGCTATGACCAGATCCACATTCTCATTTTCCAGAAACTGCAGAGCTTCCTTTCCATTTGAGGCCGTTCCTGCTATCTCAAATTCTTCATTTTCCCAATCAATGATCACCTTAAGCCCCTGTATTATGAAAGGCTCATCATCCACCAATAATACTTTAAGCATTTTAAATCTCCCTATAAATATGTTTCCGGTATTTTTATCATAACAGTCGTACCGCAGCCTTCCTCACTGTCCACATCAAATACTGCTTTAGATTCCGTTACCATTTTGATACGCAGGCAGGCATTTATCACACCCACTCTGCCACCGGTCTTTAACATATCGATATCTGCATTTTTCATGTTACTTTTCATTTTTTCAAGAGCATCCGGATCAATTCCGCTACCTGTATCCTCAACCTCTATATGCATGAACCCGGCTTTTTTGAATATACGCACAAATATCCAGCCCGGAGCAGCTTTACTTTCTATGCCATGCACACAGGCATTTTCAACAAAGGTTACAAGCGTAAGTTTTGGCACCTGACATTCCATGCAGTCTGCTTCTATATCTATGTTATAGTTCAGTCGCTCGCCAAACCGGTATTTCTGCAATGCCAGATAGGCTTTTACAAATTCACATTCCTTTGCAACGGTTACAGCATCATTTCCCCACTCCACATACTGTCTTTGCATGATGGCGAGTTTTTCGACCATATCAGCCGTCTCATTTTCCTTTTTCAGCAGACTGTGCATTCGTATGCTCTCAAGCGCATTAAACAGAAAGTGCGGATTTATCTGGCTGTGCAGTGCAAGAAGCTCTGCGTTTTTCTGACTTACAAGCATCTCCTGCTCTTTTAGCTTATTCTTATATACAGTCTGGATCAAGTCATTTGTGCGGCTTACCATCCTGTTGTAATTTTTTATCATGCTGCCGATCTCATCTTTGCTCTCCCTGTCAGTCATAGATACAAGCTTTTCGCTGTCAACTGACTTAAATACCTTTGAAAGCTGTAATATCCTGCTCGTAAAGGAATGGTTAAAGATACTGAACAGACAAAGTGGAAAGAATACATTTATAAGCATCAGAAAAACAATAATCGGTGCATTGTGCATAAGCATGCTCCATATATTACTGCGTGTCTTAAACACATATATATCAAGATCACAGCCATACAAAGAGAGCTTCTGCCTGTATACGGAGTCGCTTATTTTCCCAATCGCCTCCAATGTCTTAAATGGTTTGTTGACTCCACTGTAGGCCCCATTTGACAGCACTATGTCATCTCCATGGCAGATAAGCACTTCATTATCATAATTCATATTCTTAAAAGTACGCATCATGCTGCCATAATTAAACTCTATCTTGAGTACCTTTTCGATATCAGATGAGTAAAAATCCAGCTTTTTCATATAAATCATATGTCTTTCATCTGACAATCCGGCTACGCCTTTTTCATATACAAAAAAGAGTCCTCCGCTTTCCTTCTGCTCCAGAAGTCTGTAAGAATCCGTATTTCTTACAGCAGACATATCATTTACTTTTCCGCCATTTACTATTGTAGGATTGTCAGCATACAGGAAAAATATTATATTGCTCATTCCAAGTGTGTTTTCAAAAAGTGTATCCTGAAAGAAGCTCTGATACTCTGATACATACTCAGCAGAGCTTGTGTATTCCTTTGATATAAATCGTCTATGCGCTTGCTGGTGTAGATACTCTTAGCTGCCTCTTCTGCGTTATTGACCATGCTGTTCAGATTATATCCCACAGCACTTGCTATGCTCGACATTTCATGTCTGCTGCTTTCTTTTTCAGCATTTTCTACGATGGAAAGCACCACTGCATCAGTCACTATGAGCGGCAGCATGACACAAAGTACATAAAATATGTAGAATTTTTTTCTGAGTGAATAATCATCAAGCTTTCTCTCAATGGCATTCCATATTGGTCTTCTCATAAACAATTCCTCTGAAATCACTTAAAGGAGCCGACATATGTCCGCTCCTAAAGTCTGTTTTAACTTGTCATTAATTATAGAATAACATATTTATTATTAATAATCTACCTGTTTTCTCTCCACATCTTGTTATATCAATGCGCTCTGTCCGCTTGCCTGTGAGCTTTGTGCTTCTGTCATCAGGCTGCTGTCCTCCTGCGGATATCTCATAAATTCCCGGCACAGCTACACAGCTTCCATCCTCTTCTATCACAGCAAAGTCCCTTGGCGAAAGAGTCAGCTTTACTTTCTTAGTCTCATATGGCTCAAGCTTTACAACCTCAATCCCCTTTAGCTGATATCCGGCTCATACTCTGCAGCATCAACGTGCCTGATATAGAGCTGAACTATCTCATTTACAGTATATCTGCTGTCATTTGTCACATTTACAAACACCTCAACAGGTTCGTTTACATCACTTTCTGCTTTATCCACTGACATTCCATCATAGTTTGTCTCACCATAATGCAGTCCATATCCAAATGGATATAACACATTCTCATTTGTATAGCGGTATGTCCTGTGAGCCATTGAATAATCCGTAAACTCCGGGAGATTTTCGGTGCCCTGATAAAATGTAACCGGCAGTTTTCCACTCGGACTATACTCTCCGAATATAGCTTCCGCAACAGCCTTTCCGCCTCTGGCTCCCGGATACCAGCTGTCTATAATGGCATCCACATGCTCTTCTGCCCAGGAAAGATCTATCGCACTTCCTGCTGACAGCACAAGTATTACCGGCTTTCCTACTGCTGCAACAGCCTCTAAAAGTTCCTCCTGAAGTCCCGGAAGCATAAGCCCCAGCTTGTCACCGCTTGCATATTCATTTCCGGCATCACCCTCTTCACCTTCTATAGTTGCATCAAGTCCAAGACACATTACGACCACATCTGACTGTTCTGCCATGATGAGGGCTTCCTTAAATCTGTCCTTTTCCTCTGCAAGTCCCTGTACTTTGTCCTTGTACAGATGGCAGCCCTCTGCATAAAGCACTCTTGTATCCTCTCCAAGATATTGCTGCAATCCCTCAAGTGGAGTGATATATCTTGATGAGGTACCATAATAATTTCCTATAAGCGCATCCCTGGAGTTGGCATTTGGTCCGATGACCGCAATAGTTTTAACATTTTTTCTGTCGAGAGGCAGGAAATTGTCCTTATTCTTTAAAAGTACAAGACTTCTTCTGGCAGCCTCCACAGAAAGCTCCACATGCTCCTTACATTCTACAACCTCATACGATATGTCCTCATATGGCGATGGATAATCCTTCATCATGCCCAGACGGATACGCACCTCCATCAGCCTTTCTACTGCTGCCGTGATTGCCTCGTCTGAAACCAGTCCCTTGTCATAAGCATCCTTAAGATGTAAAAATGCACTTCCACAGTTCAAGTCACAGCCGTTGTTTACAGCCATAGCAGCCGATTCCTCAACTGTATCCGTCACATGATGGTGTTCGTGGAAATCAAGTATTGCCCAGCAGTCTGACACCACATGACCTTCAAATCCAAACTCGTCACGCAGTATATCCTTAAGCAGTGTCCTGCTTCCGCAGGCAGGTTCTCCATTTACCCTGTTGTAAGCCCCCATGACAGCCTCAACCTTTGCATCCTTTACACATCGCTTGAAGGCATACAAATATGTATCATACATATCATGCTTTGATGCTTTCGCATCAAACTCATGTCTTATGGCTTCCGGACCGCTGTGTACCGCAAAATGCTTTGCACAAGCTGCCGATTTTAAGTGATCCGGATCATCTCCCTGCAATCCCCTTATATATGCGCAGCCAAGCTTACCTGTCAGGTACGGATCTTCCCCGTATGTCTCATGTCCCCTGCCCCATCTTGGATCTCTGAATATATTTACATTAGGTGCCAGAAGGTAAGTCCCTTGTATATTCCGTGATCACCCTTTTTTGAAATTCATTGAACTTTCCACGACCCTCTGTTGATACAACATCTCCTATCTTTCTATCAGTCAGTATCAAAGTTGCCGCAAGACTATCGACTAGAATACTG